>ERZ1292633.206-Hain-H41-02um-R1-206-length-79896-cov-56_pt2 | contig 65226 bp, 59 predicted proteins | sample MGYA00564406_ERZ1292633 | MGnify/ENA primary metagenome ERZ1292633 (study PRJEB36523, sample SAMEA6512639) | groundwater metagenome | collected 2019-01-08 | study: AquaDiva: Metagenomics assemblies of 32 groundwater samples
CATCAAGAAATCCGACTTAACTACGACTACAATTACGGTGGGAAATGGTCCCTGTGGAGTCGCGGTGGACGAGACCTATTGCTGGGTGACAAATGGTTTTAATGAGGTTGGTGGTAATAGTGTTACCCGCATCAAGAAATCAGATTTAACCACAACCACGATTGCGGTTGGAATTGTCCCGAATGGAGTAACGGTAGATGAAACCTATTGCTGGGTGGCAAATACTTGTTCAAATAATGTTACCCGCATCAAGAAATCCGACTTAACTACGACTACAATTACGGTGGGAAATGGTCCCTGTAGAGTAGCGGTTGATACAAACTATGCTTGGGTAGTAAATACTAATTCTAATAGTATCACCCGCATCAGGAAATCCGACTTAACTACGACTACAATTATGGTGGGAAATAGTCCCTCTGGAGTAGCGGTGGACGAGACCTATTGCTGGGTGACAAATCCGGGCTCTAATAATATAACTCGCATTCTGAAATCTGACTTAACCACAACCGCGATTGCGGTGGGAATTTCCGCTCATGTGCTGGGCGATATGACCGGTTACGCCTATGACTACTTCTTCCGGAATCCGGCATCTGAGCAGAGGGAAGACACATGGACAAATATCTCTACTACTTCCGTGCCCTCAGCACGATTTGACCACTCTGCGGTTTGGACCGGGTCAAAAATGGTTATATGGGGTGGAAACACTATTAATGGAATAACTAACACAGGCGCAATATATGACCAGGCAACTGATACGTGGACCAAAACAGTTGACGCATTCTTGGGGAAAATGGGGCATACTACGATTTGGACCGGCAATGAAATGATTGTTTGGGGCGGGAAAGATGTTGCCGGAGAATCCTCCTCAGCGACCGGTGCACGATATAATCCCAATGAAGATAAATGGTTAACAATGAGCGCATCACCTCTCTTGGGCCGATATTATCACACTGCGGTCTGGACTGGAAACGAAATGATTATTTGGGGTGGAGCGCATGATTATTACGACAATACAGGCGCTAAATATAATCCTTCAACTAACACCTGGAGTTTTATTAGCACTACTGGAGCACCACCGTTAACCAGACAAATGCATACAGCGGTCTGGACCGGAAAAGAGATGATTATCTGGGGTGGATGGCAAGCAGGCCCAGGTTCGGTTAATACCGGAGCTAAATATAACCCTGCATCTGACACTTGGACACCGATTAGTACTATTAATGCCCCATCGCCCAGATATGAGCATACGGCTGTTTGGACCGGCACCAAAATGATTATCTGGGGAGGGAATTACAATGATGCTAATGGAACATATTATGGTTTAAACAATGGCGGAATCTATGACCCTGCGGCAGATACCTGGACTCCAATTTCAAATACTAATACATCATCCGCACGGTCGCGCCATACTGCTATTTGGACGGGAAATGAAATGATCATTTGGGGTGGGCAAGATGATTCAGTGACAGAAAGCCACGGTGCTAGGTATAATCCGTTAACTAATAGTTGGGTCCCGATGGCGACAACTTCTCTTTTTCCCAGGAGGTCGTTTCATACAGCGGTTTGGACAGGAAGCGATATGATTCTTTGGGGTGGTTTAGGCGGAGGGCAAGTATTTAATACAGGCGCTAAATATAGTCCGGCATCAAGGTGAAATAATAGACCGCCTCACGCCCACCCAGGTCGGGCAATAATGACGACCGGTTAATCATTTTCCCGAATAGCCCATCCCGCCGCGGTATACGCCGCCTGATTCAGCGCACACCACAGCGGGACTTTTCCCTATATGCCCCACGCTATTTCTCCGCCACCTGGGCCTCGATATAGAATTCGCCGCTGGTCTCAAGCCCGAAGTCGCAGTGCGAGTCCCCGCCCGGCTGGAATTTGGCATACTTGTCGCTGTCCTGCAGTCCGGCAATATACCGGTTGACGATTTCATTCATCCGGTCAATGGTGTCCTTATCTATATCGGCCCGGAGAATAATGGCTCCGGCCTGGACCAGCAACGGCTCCAATCCGGCCTTGAACGGGCCCCGTAAAGTCGGTTCCGTGACGTTGACCGGCTTGCCCTTGATGTCAGCCGCATGTTCCAACAACTGGATTATCCGGCGGTCGGCCACCAGCCAGAAAGGAATCAGGGCCGCGGCGGCCAGGCCCCGTATCCGGTCGCCGGTTAAGCGCATGGTTATCTCGGCGTTCTTGACGTAACGCCCGACCCCGCCAGCCACCCGTTGCTTGAATAACTTGCCGTCCTCGGCGAACATCTCGTCCAGATGCTTGTCATACTTGTCAAACCCGACCGAAATCTTCTTGGCGTGCTTTTCCACGATGCCTTTCTTGGTCAGCCCGGACTCGCTGATGAAGTTCGGGTCAATGAAATCCTTGTACTTATTGACCGAGGCCTCGGCGACCCGTGACTCATAGCGGGCCTGGTCAGGTATCTTCTTCTTGCGCTTCAGGTTTATCAGTTCGGAATTGTTGACCATGCCTTTTTGCCACTGTGAGCCGGACCAATCCGGCATGGCCTGGGACGGCGCTATGATGACCTTAACACGATTCAGTATCTTTGCCATAATTATACCCTCCTGGCGCCGGGGCGCCCTCTGGCCACTAAGGCACCAAGGCACAAAGAATAATGTCACCCTGAACTTGGTTCAAGGTCTATGAGATACTGAATCAGCACGACATCGTATATTTCTTCGTGTCTTCGTGGCTTGGTGGCTAATATTAATATAGTTTCCCATGTCTACCCGCTAAGCCAAAAGCCGCACTTAATAAAAACACCTCCTCTCTCCCCATATTTAATATAACCCACCTTTTAAGATTATCAAGGACATTCTAAAAAATATTCCATATTTCTCCTATTCATAAGACATTATGCCAATCCTGTAAAGAATGGGTGGAGGGTATCTTACATACCACCAGACCTGACCTGCACGGCTAACAGGGGTATAGTAGCCGGGTAATACCAGCGCGCTGGCTGGGTGTCAGACCCCAGGTGCTCCCTACACAGGGTCATACCGAACAGGTGTTAGAGGTGCAGCAGGCCGGTAATACCCGTCAGGTAGGCAGGTGATACCCGCTACCTACTCAGGTGATAGGCGTATGCCAAGGTTCTAATAGGAGTAATGTCCGGACCTAACAGGGGCATACTACGCACCACACACCCGTATAGAGCAGAGGTGCCACTCCCCAAGACCACCAGTAATAGCCGTATAGATTAGGGGTGATACCAGGGATGGTGTGTCCACCCACCCCCCACACTCCCCCCTACCACCCCCCTACCTTACCCCTATTAACCGCCAGGATTCGGGGTGGTGGTGGTGGTGGTATGTATAGTAACCACCTGCCGGTCATACCAGACAGGACACCGCCACGGCTAAGCCCCCTGCCTGCCCTGCTATTAAAAGAAATATACCCCTTGCTTCCACCTGGCATACCCGAATGTTTAGAGCGCTATAACCATAATCAGCAGGGATAACCGGGATAAGATACCGGAACAATATGACTCTGACGCATCCTGCAATATCCGGCAATAAATCCATACGCCCTATTATTTATGGGTAGTATAGTAGTCATCAGCATCCTGTGGTATCTGTGGATATAGAGGGTATAGAGTAGAGGAACGGGGTGCAGTGACTCTGAGATTGGATATAGTATTAGACCAGATTAGAAGTAATACCACATGTGAACATCCATAGCCGGGAGTAAGGCAATGGATAATATCCTGGGGATAGAATGAGCATAGCACTAATCGAACTTGACCTTTTGGGGTGTAAAGGGCGTTTCAGGCAGGCCGTAGCGCCGTTCCCACTCCTCTAACGTGATGACCTTAATCTTGTTGGCCTTGAGATAACGCAGTAACTCATCCAGATACACTGAGGCGTTACGGTCGTGCATCATAATGATACCCCGCTTGCCCCGGTTGAGTTCCTTGATGATGGCGCTTAATATCTCTTTCGGGGTTAGGTGCAGTTCCGGCTCGGAGTTGATGTTCCAGAAGATGTGCTTATATCCATTTTGCTTCAGGTATTGAAGCGATTCCCGGCTGATGGTCCCGCCCGGCGAGCGAACATAACAGGACATCTCCTGCCCGCAGATTTCCTTTACCCGGCATTTGGTGTAGGCGAATGAAGCGTCCAAATCCTTTTTGCTCTGCTTGTAATACTGGATATGATTGCGGTCGTGGATAGCCACGGTGTGCCCTTCGCTGAACATCCGCCCCAGCCACTGGCAGTATTTTTGGTAGGTCTCCCCTGTTTTGACATTGGCGGTATCAAGTTGGAAACCAAGGATAAAGAAGGTGGCCTTGATGCCTTCCCTTTTCAGGATGTCCAGGATTATGCCGGTATGGTCCACCGTTCCCTTGCCGTTGGCCTGGCGGTAAGGGCCATCATCAAAGGTCAGGACCACAAAGTCGCCGATTTTATCGGTGAAACCGAACCACTCCGCAACGGCTTTTTCTTTTGCTATGTCCGTTATGATAGGCACAGGCCCTGAACCGTTCTGGTTTAGGGCAGGTGGCGGCGGGGCTTTTTTATCCTTGGCCAGGATAAAGGAATTACCGGCCATAAAGAACAATAACGCACAGGCGATTATCAAATTACGCATAACAAGAATATATCGGCTCGCAGGCAATCAAACATAATCATAATTTGTTGACCCCGCCGGAAATGTATGATATATAAATCGGGTAATAATTGCAATGCCCCGTCATTCGACGGGATAACTGGCTGTAACGTGGCGCCGTCGGTGTCACGTTACAACCAGTAAATTACCCGGTGGTGTAATTGGTAGCACAAGAGATTTTGGTTCTCTTAGTCTTGGTTCGAGTCCAAGCCGGGTAGATTGAACCGCGGTCAAACCTGCAACACATGTCATTCCAGTCCCTGCTTTCGCAGGGATAAACTGCAGCAGGAAGGCCGCCGGAGTTTACCCCGTACTTGATACGGGGCGGGAATGACGGAATGAGGCATCATAGTATAAATGAGATACCGAACCATCGGCGTATTTTTCTTCATTATCGCATTCCTGCTGATTCTGGCGGCGATAAACATCAGGATTATCTCGTCATCCTTAGTCACGCCGGCCAAGGTGGAATCGTCGCTATATAACATTTTCGGAACGAGGTTTTCCGTGGGAGAGATTAACTTCAACTTCTGGCGCGGGATAAAAATATCTGATATCAAACTCCCTTTCACCGACTCCAATGCCACAAACACCTACGATTTTATCAAGGCAAAAACACTTAGAATTACCTATGACCAGACCAAACTATTACGGGGGCAATTTGTCATAGATAAGATAGTGCTTTATAACCCGGAGATTTACCTAATCAATAACCAGTTCCCCGATTTCAAGTTCAGCGCCCCGGGCAATAATGTCTCTCCGGTGATTATATTAAAGAACGCATCCCTGATATTTTCCCACAATCACTTCCTGAAAGAGAATACCGTTTTGAGATTGAAGAATATAAATATGAATCTCTACCCCATTGTCCAGGGACGTTATGTGGTTGAAGGCGGATTTGATGCAACGGAACTGGGTAACTGGAAGGTGCGCGGGGAATTGGACTCAAACCTGACCAATACCAATCTTAACCTGCTTTCCCAGAATACAGATATCGGCAGTTACCTCTCGGGCATATTGGCCGATGAATACCGACACGTCTGGCAACGTTATCAACCGCAAGGTAAGGCCAACCTTGATATCCTGCTGAAAACCGGTAACGGACAGCCCCCGGATGTCACGGTCTTGATGGACTGCCAGAAGAATGATATGACCTTCAGCGGATTCCCCTTTCCGTTGTCAAAGATTGAGGGACAGGTGGAATTCACATTGAAAGGCGTCAGTATCAAAAACCTCAAGGGCGTGAACGGCTTAACAACCGTGGCCGCAACCGGTCTTGTAGACGGCTATGAACAATCCGGCGGATTCGATTTGATGCTCAAAATCCAGAATATGACATTTGATGACAAACTCCATAATGTCCTGCCCCATCAATTCAGGAATATCTGGGATGAATTATCACTCGGCGGGCTGGCTGATGCCGAGGTATTAATCTCCAAACCGGTCGGCGCGAAGCAGGAAACACGTTATCACACCAAGCTATACTGTAGGAAAGTACAGGTCAAGCCGGATTTTTTCCCTTATTCGCTGGACGGCCTGAGCGGTGAAATAGAAATAGTAGACCATCTGATAAAACTTAAGGATATCTCGGCCCAACGTAACAAAGGCGAATTCAAGATAGACGGCGAAATAACCATCAGCCCAAACGGCCAGGCCAAGGTTATGGCGGTCAAGATTGACGCCAAGAATATTGAAACCAATGATTATGTCCTGAAAGAAGCAACCAATAAGATTCTAACCGGAATAGACACCCTCTGGGATAAATCCCAGCCGGAAGGACCGGTCAATATCAGCATCACGCTCCAGAAATCAGCCGGTCAGCCCGCTATTAATGCCCAGACCTTGGTCCAATGCAACGGGGTTACAGCCAGGGTCGGCCCATCCGCGCTGACCTTTACTAACATCCAGGGACAGATTGAGTATGATACAAATTACGGCGACAGTCAACAGCCCTATCTGGCCTTAAAGAACCTCTCGGCCGGTTATGATAAAAGCAGATTTGAACTAAGCGGCGGGATTTCCAATCCGTCTATCAGCGCCCCATCAGCCAAAGTCCCGCCTAAAATATCGCTGGATGTGAAAATCTCCAATCTCCTGGTGGGCGGGAAGGCATTATACAGTTTATTTCCGGCCAGCCTGAAATACCTACTGGACCAAATTAACTTCAGCACCAGTTCTGACATATCGTTAAAGATTACCAACGAAAATAAGGAAGCCCTAAATTATCAGGGAGAAATCAAATTGTTTGACTGCGGATTCACCAAGGGACTGAATTTCAGCAATATCACCGGTTCAATCATATTCAAGGGATTCCATTCAGTATTAACCGATACGCCAACCAGCCATCTGGCCGGCTCAGGCAAATTCTCGCAGTTAAAGATAGAAAATAAAGTCATTAACAATATGTCGTTTACTTTCCTACAGGAGAACGACCATATTAGTTTTTATGACATCAAAGGCAATGCCTATAACGGCGCTATTAACGGATTTCTCATTATCACCCTGCCCCGGTTAGCCGATTCCATTACACCAACCGATGCTTACGAATATCAGGGGAAAATAGAAATCGGCAGCATTGATATGAAGGATTTTTCACGGGATACCCGCTGGGGTAATAAGGATATTGCCGGGAAATTATCCGGCGAATTTACTTTTAACGGCAATGGCACGTCAATAGAAGACCTAAACGGTACAGGCCGGGCAATCCTTAGCGATGCCCAAATCTGGGAGGTGCCGGTCTTCTTGAGCGTTTATAATCTCTTCGGGTTATCTAAGAAGTCCACCTTTCACGAATGCGATATACGATTTTCCATAAGTAACGGTGAAATGCAGATAAGGAAATTGGTCTTTACCAGCAAAGACGTAATATTAAAATCTGCCGGCAAGATGAAACTCAAGGACGGTTCGCTGGACCTGCAATTTGACACTAAATTCCTTGATATTAAGATAAAAATACTGGACGATATTAAGAACCTTTTTGCCGGGGCGATTTACACCGTAAAAATAGGCGGCACTTTTAGCGACCCGAAAGCCGAGGTAAAGCCGCTGCCGATACTGTTTGAATAAGTATGAAAGTAAAATTAGCCAAAGATGTAGGTTTTTGCTGGGGCGTTAAACGGGCTCTGGACTTGGCTCTCAAGAGTTCGGCATCAGCCAAAAAGGTCTATACCTACGGACCTCTTATTCACAACGAGAATGTGGTGGAGATGCTCAAGACCAAGGGCGTGGAACCGCTCCAAAGACAGAAGCCAAAATCACCGCGCCGAACACTATTATTAATCCGGGCCCACGGCGTCCCGCCGCCGGTCCGAGCCAAACTCTCGGCCAGCGGATACGGCATTATTGACGCCACCTGCCCGCACGTCAAGAAATCACAGAAGATAGTCCAGGAATATGCCAATATGGGCTACCAGATAATCATTGCCGGTGATAGAAAACACGCCGAGGTCATCAGTTTAGTCGGTTATGCCCGGGCCATAAAACGCCATCCGCCTGTGATTGTGGTAAGCTCCACAGCAGAAGCCCAACAAATAGTTAAAGAAGGCAGGCGTAAACTCAAGAAAAAGATATGTATCCTGGCCCAGAGCACCTTCCAACCGCGGATATATTACCGAATTGTAGCCATAATAAAATCAAAGATACCACCCGATATTGAAATAGTGGTGCTGGATACTATCTGCCAGGCGCCGGCCACACGCCAGGGTGCGGTAAAAGACCTGGCCCGTGAGGTTGATGCTATTGTCGTAGTGGGAGACCATAAAAGTGCCAATACCACTAATCTGACTCTTCTGGCACGTTCAATGAAAATACCCGCCTTCCAGGTGGCTTCTGCCTCGGAATTACCTATAGCCCGAATTAAGAAATACCGCTCTATCGGCATCTCTACCGGGACTTCTACTCCTGATTGGCTGATTAAAGAAGTGGTCAATAAACTCTCGGAATTATAGACCTCTATGCCATGTAGTACCCCGCGGTGTGTCCTCCAGAACGATTCCTTTATCTTCCAGATACTTCCTTATCTCGTCTGACCTTTTAAAATTGCTTTCCTTACGGGCCAGGGTTCTTTCTATAACGAGTTTTTCTATCTCCTCATCAGAATCCTTTTTCTGCATCACACCCAGGACGCCCAAAACCTTATCAAAATCCTCTAAAGCCGATTTAATTAACACAGCATCGCCAGGCGAAATATCGGTTTTATTCACCTCGGTGGTAAAATCAAATATCGCCCCTAATGCCGCAGAGATATTCAGGTCGTCATCCATCGCCTCCTCAAACCGCCTTTTAGTGTTTGTTATGAGAGATTCCACCCCGTTAGAGGTAGGTCGTCCCGCCGTGGCGGGATGACCGTTAACTCTAATGGGGTCTTCCAACATCCTCCTGAAATTGATTAGCCGCTCTAATGCGCCTTTTGATGCCTTTAATAAATCCATATTGAAATTGAGTTGCTGACCATAGTGACTGCTCATCAGGGCGTAGCGCAAGACCATCGGATGATAACCCTGTTTTAATATATCATCTACCGTATAAAAATTACCCAGCGACTTGGACATCTTCTGGTTATCCACCAGTAGATGCCTGGCGTGGACCCAATATTTTATCACTTTACTGCCGGTAAACGCCTCTGACTGGGCAATCTCGCATTCGTGGTGCGGGAAGATATTATCCTCGCCACCGGTATGGATATCTATCTGCTCGCCCAGATATTTTAATGCCATGGCCGAACATTCCAGATGCCAGCCCGGGAATCCGCGTCCCCAGGGACTATCCCACTGCATCAGATGTTTGGGGTCCTGTTTCCAGAGCGCAAAGTCCATCGGACTCTTCTTCTCGCTCTTGATACCCACCCTGACCCCGGCCTTGAGATTCTCCAAGGTATTACCGGAAAGTTTGCCGTAATCAGGGAACTTGCTGATATCATAATAAATATTGCCATTGGTCTCATAGGCATATCCTCTTTCCAGCAGCCGTTTTGTGATGACGACCATCTCTGGGATATGCTCGGTTGCCTTAGGATAATGACTGGCCGGATAGAGATTCAAGATTTTAGATAGTTCGAAGAACTTATTGGCATAGAATTCGGTTATCTCTTTAGGTGTCTTCTTTTCGGATTGTGCGGCTAACTGAATCTTATCAACGCCCTCTTCATCCGGAGCCAGGTTATCATCCGTAGTCAGATGCCCGACATCAGTGATATTCATTATCTGGGTAACCTCATATCCCTTATACCGCAAGTATCTACAGAGGATATCAGCCGCGATAAATGAACGGAAATTACCAATATGGGGATGGGAATAAACAGTCGGCCCGCAGGAATAGACCCTGGCCTTGCCGGCTTCGTAGGGCTTGAATTCCTCTTTCTTCTTGGAATAGGTGTTGTAGAGATATAGCGACATAGTAATAATACTTTACCACAAAGGCATTCACCCCGTTAGAAATTATTGTTACAGGGTAATGATAAGAATGATATAAAGTTTTTTAGTGTAATGCTATTTATTTTAGATATTTATTTCTAACGGGGCAGGGAACACAAAGAAAATAATTAACTTAATACTTGTGTCTTCTTATAATTAATGGATGCCTACGAGAAAAAAATAGTATTACCCATCATAAATATCCCTTATAGCCCAACTATATGTCTTTCCTTAATAGACCGTATGTCTTCCGTGTGTAAACTGTATGTCTTTCGCAGGTAAACTGCATTTCTTCCGTTGCTAAACTGTATTTCCTCCGTTACCAAACTGCATTTCTTACGTTGCTAAACTGCATTACCGCCGTTGCCAAACTGCATTTCCTCCGTTATTAAACTGCATTTCTTCCTATGGCAAACTGTATGTCTTTCGTATATAGACGGTATGCCGTCCGTAGATAAACCTGGTTTCCCCTATAGATGAGGGGGGTGTCCCCCACCCCTCCCCCAGTAGGTCAAGACCAGGGGGGTAGTGGGGGTATTAAAATAGGTTTATTAAAGCAGTAATTATCTGTAATCAATTGCTAATTAAGGAGTTATCATAAAGAAAGGTGCAATGGCAATGACGAACTATTTCGTGCTATTTTATTGTCCGGCGTCTTTTGGAACTCCGAATTTTTCGTGCTTGCTTTCTGGGCTTTTCTGCCTGTAGGAACCCGTCTAACCCACATTCCCGGTATCTGGAAAACCATATCTGGATGATCCGATAGGTCACTTTTAAGGCAAAACCTATCCGGTCAAAGGTAAAACCCCGGTCAGACAGGATAAATGCCTCTAAGGGCTTACATCTATAGTACTGCCCTTTCTTGTAAAACTCCTCCATTGCCAACCTGATTTTGACCCGCTGGGCCGTATCAAGTTTAATAAAATAATGCGGATAAACCATATAGTCATCCTTACAGGGTGTCCAAAAAGCCCCCTTATGTCATTCTGAACAAAGTGAAGAATCTCATTTTACTGCGTTTTGAGACAAGATTCTTCGCCCTTCGGGCTCAGAATGACAGATGGTGCGACCTTTTTAGACACCCTGATATAAGTTAATTAAGAATGATGTCACGGGATTAAAACTACTTAGAGAAATATTCAAAAACCTTATCTATACCTTCTTGGAGGTAAATTCTATCAAAACCTCTTGGTGTTTGCAGGCAGAATTTCCCATACTCATCTCTCTTAACTGTAAAATCACCAGTTGCAAATGAAGGTATTTTATTTAATTCACTCAGTGGTACAAATATAACTGTATTATATCCTTTCCAAACCTGAAGGACTATGCATTTTATTGGCTTCCCATTTTCTTTATCTCTTTGCCCATCCCATCTTCTAATGTTAATCATATCTGGTTTCCCAATACGGTTCCACGCTTGTTCTGAATTATCCATATCCTGATTAGGCATTGTAATAAACCCTAATAAAATCAGAGAATCACCTTCTATACCAAAATAAGTCCTGCTTCCAGATACAGGAATGCCCTTTGCCACAGGAGTTAATCCGTGTTTTTTGGTTAATTTTTTTAACTCATCCAATATTTTTTCATATTCTGGTAGGCGATATTTATCAAAATCAAATCTGTCAGGAAATTCTGATGACAGCATACTTGTTTATTCCTTAGCCACCACTACTACCATAGCAGCGACGGCTTTTTTATGGCCGATGGGACCGAGATGTTCCGTTGTCTTTGCTTTTACCCCGCACATACGAGATTAGCCCTTTTTCCGTTTCAACGAACTAATGAACTTATTAAAGCGGTCTAATATTTTCATCTTTTCGGTAATAGGTAACCTCGTCATCTTCCGATGAAACCGCTCTTTGGCCTTAAATAGGTCTATAATTTTACCATTTAGCAGGACTTTATTTTCCATAAGATTTAATAAAATCGGCAAATTTGCCTTGCAGGTTATACCGCTTGAGTATCTCTCCGAGATACTTTCGGTCTAATTTCACGTTGTCCAAGAACTCAATTATTTTTACCCTGTCTTTGGGACGAAAGGTCTGGAGCATTATGGCTACCAGATGTTCTGGTCTAAAGGTCTTTATGGTTTTGCTTTTGTATTTTATCCTAGATGATTTTTCAATTGCCTCCACGATTAAATCATTATAAGCCGGCAGTAATTGAACCGGCACATCATCAATAATAATGTGCTCCCGATGGCTCCGATAACCCCTTTTCTTAAACCACTTATAGATTGGCGAGATATCAACAAGCCCTGACGTTTTCTCGGGTAAAATAATAAAGACATCAATATCATAAGTGGAAAAGACCTCAGTATAGAAAATAGTTGCAACTCCGCCCCCTACCGCATAATCTTTAATCAGACCCTCATTCTCTAATTTCTCTATGATGTTTATCACCCGGTCAAGGTTTTCCATATTAGAATAATAGATATTTCATTAGTGATTGTCAAGTGTTTTCCCAAGAGAGGACTTATGCCTTAGTAGCCACCATTACCATTGCGGCAACGGCTTTTTTATGGCCGATGGGACCGAGATGTTCCATTGTCTTTGCCTTGACATTAACCCTACCGGCTGGCAGATTCAAAAGATGTGCAATCTTGTCAGCAATAGCCCTCTTGTGTTTACCCAACTTCGGCTCTTCTAAGAAAACAATACTGTCTACTTCCAATACCCTGAATTTGCTTTTATGCTTCCTGATAAAATCCAGCGTCCTTTTGAGTAAGACCGAACTGGAGATGCCCTTATATGACGGGTCTGTGTTGGGGAATAAATCTCCGATATCGCTTGCCGGTTTCAATTTAGCCGCACCCAGAAGCGCATCTATCAGGGCGTGAAGTAGCACATCCGCATCCGAGTGCCCTTCCAGACCTTTAGAATAGTCAATCTTAACCCCGCCCAGAATAAACTCTCTGCCCTTGACCAGACGATGGATATCAAATCCAATACCTAACATAAGCACACACTTTCAGTGTAAACAGATTACCCCCGACAAATCGGGATAACTCGCTGTAACTCCCCCGACGAAATTGATGGCGTCGGGGGATAACAGCGAGTAAACAGATTTATAGAGATTTGTCAATGATTAGGATTCTATAAAAACAATTACTATTTTCTTGATAGATAGATAAATTTCTGGTATCTTCAAATTAGTTAAATCCTATTGTAAAGAAAGGATGGTATTTTATGGGAAAGACATATCAAGGTAATTTAGATGCCAAGGGTAAGAAGTTTGCGCTTATTGTAAGCAGGTTTAATGAATTAGTAACCCAGCGTCTGCTTGAGGGCGCGGAGGACCGTCTCATCCGCCACGGAGCCAAAAAGGATGATATAGACACCTTCTGGGCGCCAGGTTCTTTTGAAATACCTCTGATTGCACAGAAAGTAACCAAGACCAAGAAATATGATGCGCTAATCTGCTTAGGCGCAATCATCAAAGGCGATACGCCCCACTTTGACTACATTGCCTCGGAATCAGCCAAAGGCATTGCCCAGGTCTCGCTGGCCAGCGGTATCCCCATAGAATTCGGCATCATCACAGCCGAGACCGCCGAGCAGGCAATGGAACGAGCCGGCATCAAACGGGGCAACAAGGGCGCCCAGGCCGCCGAAGCCGCAGTTGAGATGATTAATATCCTGGAACAGATTTAGGAAATGCGCCAAAGAACTCAGTCGCGCGAGCTGGCCCTCCAAGCCATTTATCGCCTTAACTTCCAGGAAAACGCCGCGGGCATAAATATTACCGCCCTTCTGGATGAACTGATAAAATCATATTCCGCTCTACCTGATAATAATTCAGGTCAAATAGTTAACTATGCCCGGGAACTGATTGAGGGCTACCTGCAAAATCAGGACAAGGTCAATGATGCCATCAAGAAGTCGTCAGCCAACTGGGAATTCCAGCGAATCGCCCTGATTGACCGAACTATCCTGCAGATTGCCGCCTACGAACTACTCTGCCGAACGGACATTCCCCAGGCCGTCAGCATCAACGAAGCCATAGAATTAGCCAAGAAATACGGCGGTCAGGATTCAGCCAACTTTGTCAACGGCATCCTGGACAAGATTGCATCTGAGAATAAGAGATAATTATGATAGGAAACCTATTTAGCCAACTAAAAGACGGGTTAGCCAAGACCAGAAAACTTCTAAACACCGATATCCGTGACTTGCTTAAAGGCGCCCGGATAGACGAGGAACTGCTTAACCGTCTTGAGGAAATCCTGATTACCTCCGATATCGGCGTTCAGGAAAGCGTGAGGATTATTGATGATTTGAAAGCAGATTACAAGGAAGGCAAACTGACCGATTCCGTTCAGATTATTAACTATCTTAAGCAGGAATTGAAGGAGTCGCTGGTCAATCAGGGTGACTATAATAAGATTTGTCTTGCGCCTTCAGGTCCAACGGTTATCCTGGTGGTTGGGATAAATGGAAGCGGCAAGACCACTTCTATCGCCAAACTGGCTTACCTGTTCAAGCAGAATAAGAAGACAGTTTTATTATCTGCCAGTGACACCTTTCGCGCGGCCGCTATTGAGCAACTTACCATCTGGGCTGAGCGGCTGGGCATTGATATTATCAAGCACCAGGCGGACAGCGACCCGGGGGCGGTGGCCTTTGATGCGGCCGAGGCCGCCATAGCCAGAAAATCGGACGTGCTTATCGTGGATACAGCCGGACGGCTTCACACCAAGACCAACCTGATGAAGGAACTGTCCAAAATAAAGAATGTTATTTCCAACAAGATTCCAAATGCGCCGCACGAGACATTGTTAGTCATTGATGCCACAACCGGCCAGAATGCCATTATGCAGGCGAAACTATTTAATGAGGCCGTCCCGATAACAGGGCTGTTTTTAGCCAAGTTAGACGGCACAGCCAAAGGTGGAATCATTGTGGCTATCAAAAACCAACTCAACCTGCCGGTTAAGTTCATCGGCCTCGGCGAGAAACTGGAAGACATAGAAGAGTTTGATGCCAATAAATTCGTAGAGGCACTGTTTGAAGAATAATAGCCGCTAATGCGCTTTATGCCTGGATAAAAACCCTATCAGAATAAGTATAATAGAGAATATCAGCAGATACTGAATCGCGATAAAAATGGCTTCGGTCCTGGTAGAGTTTCTGAGCGCCACGGCTCCAAGCCCGAGTGTAAAAGAAATCAGATAAATAAACAGCACGGTCTGCTTCTTGCCTAAAAAGTGATTAATCCGATGCGAGAGATGGTCGTTACCGGTGTAGGTAATTGCCTGTGCAACAGTCGGGGTAAGCCCTTTCAGATATCTGTGAATAACGATATAAACAAAATCAAGGATAGGCACGCCGAGGATAATAATCGGGATAATGCCTGCTTTAAAGGGACTGGTGGACCATCCGCCCATGATGCTCAATGCCGCCAGGGTAAATCCGATAAAGAATGCCCCTGAATCGCCCATAAAGATAGCGGCCGGCTTTTTAACCTTGAAATTATGCGGCAGGAATCCGGCTGTAGCGCCCATTAATACCACAGCCAATATGCCCCAGACCCATTGATGGGTTTGGCGGGCAATCACCATATATGTACCGGCGGCAATCAGGGCTAACCCTGTAGCCAGGCCATCCATATTGTCCATGGCGTTAAAGGCGCTGATGACCCCGACTATCCAGAAAAGGGTTAACGCAAAATTAACCCATTTAGGAAACGGGAAATTTATAATAATGCCGGCGTGCGCCAGGATAAATGTCGCGCCAAAAAGGATTAATAACTTTACAACCGCTGATACGCCTCCTGAAGATGCAGATCTGGCATCGTCGTAAAATCCAATCAGCATAACAACGCCGCCCCCGAGTAGAATACTTACGAATTGCTGTCGGGTTACCTCTGAAAGATTGACCAGCGAGTCCCCCGCCGCATTATAAAGAATCAATACCACGGTCAGGGCAAACCCAATATAGATACCGATACCTCCAAGCCGGGGCGTGGGCTGGGTATGAACCTTAAGCGGTCCGGGATTATCCAGTATCTTAAGCGGTCTGGAGATGATTCTGGCCAAAAAAGTGGCCAGATAAGTAATTAATGCCGCAATAGCGAAAATAACCAGATAAAAATAAAGCCAGTTCATCTGCATATATATTTTCCGCTCCGGCGGATAATTTCCAGGCTTTTATCTCCACAGTTAAATAAAAGGTCTATGATGGACATCTCCGGCATAAACGGCTCATATTGCTGTTTATAAACCTGATGCTGGAAATCATGGAAATACGAAGTAACGTTTGCTTGCTTCATTATATTCTCATCCACATAATCCTGCCCGTGTTTCCCGTGAAGGTAGGAATCAGAACCAAGTTTACGGCATATCCGGATAAGCAACTCAGTGGCAGAACTATCATTTTTATTATCGGCATCAGGAGGATTGTAATCAAGTCCTAATTGAGACGCCTTAACAATCCTGACCTTTATACCAAGTTGCTCGATAATATAGAGTATGATTGCCTCATTTAACTCGGCCAACCACACCCACTGTTTATGGTATATATACTCTAAAAACTCAAAGTATTTATGGAAATACGGGGTGTTCTGATAATTTCGTTCTATGCTTTTTAAGTGCTTGCGCGCCCAAGGAGTTGAATTGTCTATCTCTGTTTCCATAATAGATTGATGGAACTTCCCCTTTGTCTTAACCGGCACGGTCAGCCAAATCCAACCCTGAGACGTTCTGATACGATTGCGGTTAATCCAGCCGAATGGTCCGCGCTTGACATATTGGACCACATCAACAATAACAAAGGTATCAGCCAACGAAACCTTATGAAAAAAACCGATATAAGGCAGATAATTAGGTTGATGACCTGTAACCAGCATAGGATTATATGAATGTTTCAAGTTTATGGATAGCAAAAGAACCGTCTTTCGCGTTGCCATTTACACCTAATGATGAAAGCACTTCTTCCGGACGCGCGGTGCCTTCATTGGTAATCTTAATAGTCAAAAGTAGTACACTATCCCTTAACTCCATCTTCTGGACATACGATTTCAGATTAACCTTTTTGGATTCCTTATTGGCATAATCGCGTTGGATTATATGAGCCGGCTGAAGCATCCAGTTTTGTATCTTATCCGATGACAATTGAAGAATCTCTTGTGAAGCGCTATCAGTCAGCGGTGTAATCTTATACTCCACGTTAAACGAAACGATGGAGTCCTGCCTGAGTGGCTCAATACTTACTACCGTTACGCCTTCAATCAATCCTTTATTAATCTTCTGGATTATCTCGTTTTGGTTCATCCATTCTGAAAGTTGAAAATACATTATCTCATTGCCAGATGAAACTCCCAATGGCAAGGCAGTCGGGAATGAGATGCGCGGCCGGGGATTAAAACCTTCGGAGAAAACGATGGGGATACCAGCCCGGCGAATGGCTTGTTCAATAAGATTGAGCAATTCCCGATGGGAAAGATACCGGGCTTTACCATTCTTGGTAAAGCGCATCAGGAACTGAAATTTTGTGGGCATTTAAAGCCGCGCTTATTTAGTTTTCTTGCCTTTATCTTTAACGGATTCAAAGGGCATCGTGACTGGACTTTCCATGTCCTTGACTTTATCTTCTATAATTTTAGTAGTTAATTCCGCCGACCTTATAATATGAGGCGTAACGAAGACCAGAAGTTTTCTCTCAGTAAGCGTTTTGCCCCGATATCTGAACGGTTCGCCGATTATGGGAATATCACCCAAACCGGGAATCCTTTCCACTACCTTGCTGACCCGTTCATCCGCCATGCCGCCGATAATCGCGGTCTGCCCGCTTTCAATAAGTATTCTCGTTACTATAGTTGATTGTCTTACTTGTGGAAGTCTAATAGACATCCCAGCAACTTCAAACAACTCAAAACCACCCAAACTACCTGACATATCCTCCAGACGCGGAATAAGGGTGATAAGAATCTTGTTCGTTCCCTTGACAACATTAGGCGTAACCCACAACTGGAACCCAATACTTATGGGTGGTGCTTCGGCTAATTCCGTAGCTGTTCCCGTCGGTGTAGACACGACCCGAGTCACTGCATAGCGGACTAAATTCCCGACAAATACTGTTGCTTCTTCTCCGTCCAGAGTAATTAGATTTGGTTCCTGCACAAATTTACTCTTGGTATCGGTCTTAAATAATCTTAGAACGGTCGAAGCATCGGTAGTATTAAGGAAAAACTGGTTGAATGAATTATCCTGCTTTCGTCCAAATCCAAAAGGCAAGGTGGTTGTAGCTAAAGAGCTGGGAGTGGACCTCATTATTTCGGACTTAGGGTCCGTGGTCCCGCCCAAATTATACTTCAACCCAAAATTAAGCAAATCATCATTAGAAGTCGAAACAAACTTCAACTCAATAAAAACTTGTTCAGGCAGCACATCCAACTTTTCAAGAATCTTCTCCATTGAATCAAGAACTGTCTTGATATCCTGTACGATAAGGCAATTGCTTTTGCTGTCGTACTCTAAACTGCCGATAGGAGTGCTGCCCTTGCGGGTTAACATATTCTTGAGAATATTCAGAAGGGTGAATTCCTTCATAACATCAGCAGGCGCCTTGACAGTGCCAACCGCATAAGGGGTGGTGATAGTTGCCTTAAGCACGCCGGGCGGCCTGAGATATTTCAACTGGAAAATCCTTGTTTCTAACTGTTCTTTCAGGGTTTCGGTTTTGACAATCCGGATGACGTTATGTTTTTCCTGAACCAAACTGAAACCAGTCGTCTTAATGATATTCTGGAGCGCTTCCAGCCAAGGCACATCGGTTAACATCATCGTAACCGTGCCCTTAATCTCATCGGTCATAATAATATTAACCCCCGCCGGCTTGGCAATCTCGCGAATAACCACATCCAGAGGAGCATTTTTAAGGTCCATACTAACCGTAGGCGGTTTGGTCACCCTGAAGACAGAGGGCGTTGATTCCTCCATTATACATCGTGATAGTTGGACGGTCTCTTCCAGAGCCAGCCGCCAATCAAGATTCCTGAATGTTACCGTTATTTTATCCTCGTTTGATATCTGCGTATCAATCATTATATTGACATTAGCAATTTCTCCGATGGCCTCCAATGCGCTCCTCAGCGGCTTTTCAACCCAATCAACAGTAATAGTCGGCGCCACCGGCTTTTCCTTGTCGGCCGCCGCTGGGGCTACGTCTGGCGAGGCGGCTGCCGGCGCCGGCTTTTCCTGGGCCGATAATACCAACGTTGCCATCATCACCACGGATACGCAAAGCATCATTAAACGGCAGATATATGTCCTCATAAATTATACTCCTTTTTATTTTCCTTTATATTCCAGTGTTATTTCTTCATTTTTATAGTTGAATACTATTGTATTAGGTTGAATTGTTTTGACGGCCAGGTCATCGGATATCTTGCCGCCTTCCTTATAAACCTTGCTGCCAACCACAATTGACGAAGCAGGTATCTGCTTGAAATATGATATCGGCAATGAAACCTCCGAACCCAGGAAATGAATGACGATCGGAGGTAACTTCACCTCTTCAGATTTGATATAATAAATAATGCCATTTATAACAGGCCGCATGGCAAAGAACTCATCTATTATCTTGGCCCGGCGAGTCAGTTCCGCCACCTCATCAACCACCGCCTTTACCTTGGCATAATATTCGGTATTTTTCAGCTCTTTCCGGTCTGCCAATTCTGAAATCTTGGCTAACTTCTTGGGGAGTTCCCTGAAATTCTTTAGTTCAAAATCCTTTTTGGCTTCGTCCCTGTTATAACATGCCTCTGCATATATCTTTTCCGCTCCGGCGAACAGACGTTCTGCCTCAGTGCGAATCTCTTCCATCTGATTCTTAGCGCTCATGTCTTTAAGGTCATTTACCTTTTGACTAATCTCCAGTATTCTCTGATAAGGCACAACCAATAGTTTATCCCGTGCATCTTCCGGCGTCTTTTCATGAATCTCTTTCATTAGTTGCAATTGTTCCCGCGCTTCGGTTAGTAAAGCAGTCAGCAATGTGGTTGGTTTTGACTCAGTAATAGGCTTAGCCGTATCGTCAATACCTGAACGCCCGCTTCCGACAACCGGTGTCAAACGCAACATGAACGGGTCAATTCGTCCATCGCGCGCAAAAACCCTTTGAGACGACCCTTGAGTTGCCGATTCTTCCTTGGTGGTTTTGATTATAGCCAGATTATCGGCGGCCTGTTTCAGAATCACGCCATTCAACCCGATAAAATACTCCATTTCTTCTACGGTTGAAGCCGGGTCTAATATCGTCAAAGAGCATAAATACCCTTCGGTCATCGCTCCCATTATCTTTTGTGTTGTCTTTTCTTTTATGAACAGATGCGCGTCAACGAACAAATTATTCGGGTTATAAGGACTGATAAGTTTCAGGGGATGACTTTGGCTAACCGCCCATTTATTGGTTATCAACAGTAACCCCAGCGCCTGTTCAGAATAAAAGTTCTCATTCCCTTTAAATTCCTGGGCGCTGGCCTGGGAAACCGGCTCTCCGGAAGAAGATGGCATCAGGACTGTTGCCGAAAACTTTATATTATTACCGTCTTTAATCCCCTTAAGGGTTACTTCTCTTTTATCCGTCAATGACATTCTGAGCGTCGATTTCTGGAAAACCATATCAGAAGCATTGAACTGCATTTCCTCGTTCAATTTTAGATACGGCAATGACGCCGGATTGTTAGAAGAAACCTCCCGCAAAAACACATATGATTTCTGCGCCGGATCATTGCCCTGGCCGGGAATAATTGTTTCCTCAATGGTTGTATGCATTGAGCCGATTCTTTCTCCGTTAAAAAGAATGGCATACCAACCTTCGTCTTTGACGAAACGGTTCGGCTGGACTGCTTCCGGCGGTTTTTTATCTGCAGGCGCCGGTGCCGGCACAGTTTGCCCCCATAATACAGCCTCTGACAATAAACCGGCCAATACCATCACCGTAAATGAACCAACAAATCGTCTCATATTTTAATACGTATCACCTATGTTAGCCGCTATTTTATTCACTTCGTCGGCGGCCCCTTGTAAACATAGGAGGTTATCTTTAAATCCATGGCATATTGCGTAGGTTTATCTATTGTTACCTGCCCTACAGGCCTGACACTGAAATTATCCACCTTAATAAACCTTTGGTAGGTCTCAAGGAAATAGATATAATTAATAACCTGGAAGAAGTCACCCTGTATTTTAAGAGCGTACGATATCCTATCAAAGTTAGTTGCCGCCACGCCTGGCGGTCCTCCCTTGCCCTCATCAGAGGTAGCGCTGGTGAGTTTAACGCCTGCCTCGCGGCTGAACCGAGTGAGCGTATCGATAAAGTTCTCGTAAGATATTTCTTCCTTGGTCGGTAAAAGGGACTGCAAAGCATCCTGCACTAACCTTAATTTCGTCAACTCTTCACCTAATTTAGCCATCTTTTCTAATCTGACATTTTCTTCGTCAATCTTCTTGGTTATTTCAGCAATCTCTTTATTCAAACCGGTTATCTTCTTATTAAATATGAAGAAACCCACCCCGGCAAAAATAATGGCAATCACGGCGGGTATGACGATAGTCAAAATAAGCAGTTGTTTTTCTGATAGTTTCATTTATTATTTTTTCTTTTCCCTGGACAAGTCGATATCAAATTTAACTGCGAACTCTTCCTTATATTGGGGCTGGGCCACCACCGAAAATTGAGGAGGTTCGTTGATCCCCAGGTTAAATGTTTCTTTGAGGCCCTGATGGCCCTTTAATTTCACTCTGAAACTGGTCATTCTCTCTGATGATATTCCGGCGGCATAACAACCCATACTGATAGATGCCGAAACCTGGGCCTTGCCACGATTACCGGACGCCGCGGCCTCTGTTGCCTGGAGGGAAGTAATCCAGACATCGCGAGCGCCGTAAATAACATCCCAGAGTTCATCTATTTTTTCCCACCAATAGAACTCCCTGGTATTTTTTATTTGTGTTGCCGCCTCATTCCATTCATTCAGTTTCTGTTCCTCAGCCAGCATTTTATTATATTCCAAGGTCTGCTTCTGTAAATCAGCCAGATTTCCCTTATCAGTGCGCAATCTTTCCGTCTGCTTTTCAATCCCGACATACATATAGACGTTCCAGATGCCCAGAAGCAGACAGATAATAATAGCCGCATTCATCGCCAAAAACCGCGGCAATGGCGTTTTTTCCTTACGTCTTCTTTCTTCCGGAAGCAGATTAATGCGAATCATAGTTTAATCCCTAACGGGATAAGGGTCTCTAATTCTGTCGCCATCACAAGAGCCCCTAATCCTTTTTTACCCTGGAAGCCAGCCCGACTGCGATGGCTAATTGGTTGGCCTTTTTCTTTAGTTCTACCGGGTCAATTTTATCAGAGACCAACTCAAATGTTTCACAGGGGTCCCAGCGAATCATTTTCCTGTTAAACGTAGAATCAAATGTCTCTTCCAGTCCGTGCAACATGGATGCGCCGCCGGAAAGGTAAATATTATCAATCGGCTTATCAAACTGGTGTTCAAAATAGTCAAATGAAAGTTGTATCTCGTGAGTCAGGTCATCCAATAGCGAACTCACATAATCCTTAATCTCGTCGGCTTTGAGCGCCGGATTACGTTTGAGTTGCTCCGCTTCATTTTCCGGTAATCCCATCTTTTTCCCGATGGCCTCGGTGAAATCATTGCCGGCGATATAGATTTCCCTGGTGAAAAACACCTGCAAACCGATCATTATGTTAACATTGGTCTTGACCGCGCCTATATCCACCAGAGCCGTCACCTTGCTGGCGATATCGGCTGATGGGTTAATCAACTGCTTCAATTCAAACGAGTTACCCATGGCAAAACAATCCACGTCAACCGCTATCGGCCAAAGACCGCTTTCTTCCAGCAATGTAATATGCTCGTCAAGTTTATCGCGCTTGGCGGCCACCAGCAGCACCGTTATATCCTTGGACGGCTTTCCGCCGGACTCTTCCTTCTTTATATGAGGCAACCTCATACAATCTATCATCACCTCATCTACTTCAAAGGGAATGTATTTACTCGCCTCGTATTTAATGGCATTCTTTAATTCCTCATCAGTCATATCGGGCATCGTGATATAGCGGACAATGACCGACCGGCCCGATATTGATGTCACAACTTTATTAGTGTGGAATTGATGCTCGGCCCAGATGCGCTTGAGGGTCTCCTTTATGTCCTCCCCGGGAGTGATTTCATGGTGGACATATCCGGTTATGGTATATCCTTCGGTTTTGGGCGCATAGACCATCTCAACCGCCTTGATGACCCGCGAACCGATGTCTAAACCAATCAACGGCCTGCCTTTTATCTTCATTGCCATAGGTTTTCATTTGTATCAAATATGGATATTAATTCAAGTATTTAATAATTTTTTATGCGGTTATATTAAACCGGCTTAGCCGGGGTATTTATGGCGGTAATAATCAGACGCCTTTCCATAAGAATCTATATCGCCGATGTCAAACCACTTGCCCTTCAGGGTATAGCCGTAAATTTCCTTCTGTTTATACAGCCATTGCAAATAATAACCCGGCGCATCCGGATTAAAACCCTTGTTCAGATATTTATCAATCAGATTAAGGTCGCCTTTGGCGAAGATATACAGACACAAGGCCACCAGGGCGCTCTGCGGTTGGGCCGGTTTCTCCTCAAAGTCAATAATCTTCTTCTCGGCATCCAGGGTCACCACGCCATACTGGCTGACCAGGCCCCGGCTACTCCCCTTAAAATCCTTAAGGGCAATAGTTGTCCCCTGCTTCTTAAAACGCTTTATAAAATCCGTAAAGTTAATCTCAAATAAGTTATCGCCCGCGACTATCAATAAATCATCTTTAATAGACGCCTTCTTGATAACAAACCGGATATCGCCGATGGCGCCTAATTTGTCATTAGTATTCTGCGACATATCATCGCAAAGCACAATCTTTTTTCCGTAAGTCCGGAAAAGCCCGGCCCGCTGTTCCATCTTCTCGGCCAGCCATTTCTCGTAATTAGTATAGAAGAGATGGTTGCTGACGATGAATATCTTGTCAATCTCCTTGCGCGGCAGTAGCAAATCCAGCGTCCACTCTATCACCGGCTTGTCGGCAATAGCCAATAGCGGCTTGGGCGTGTTGGCGGTCAGCGGATAAAGCCGCATCCCGTAACCAGCCCCGAGAATTAATGCCTTCATAATTATGCCAATTCTACAACATTTATGTGCGGGGTCAACCAAAAAAAGAGATTATTCCCCGCTTCTTTTCATCATATTCCAGACCAGCCAGCCGCCGCCGACTAAACAAATAAGCATTGAGACAACGCCGCCGGCATTGAACAAGAACGCGATAGCGCCATCCCACTCCAGCATCCCCATCCGGCCCAGGAGATAATTCCAGTCGTGGATGACCTCGCCCCCGCCCGGCCTGACCAAAGGCAGTTGCATCAGCCGGGCATCCGCCGCGTAAACCGCCACATCAAAGAAGTTGGTGGCCAGCCAGCCGAAACAAAAAGCAATCGCGAAGAAATCCCGCTGAAGCCGGAAAAACATTATCATCGAAACAACCGGCGCCAGGCACTGGGTTATCGCACCGCCGGACATCTCCATAAATCTTCCCAGGAAAGCAAAGAGATAATGCCCCAGTTCGTGAACCCCCAGATTGAGCGGCTTGAAAATACTCTGGTATGAAGAACTGGATAAATGACTTATGAATATATAGCCGAAAAAGATGAGCACCGCCAGGCGCAGATACCAAATCCGGCCTTTACACCAATCCAGGGATTCTTCGTAGAGTTGCTTTAGCATAATTGATTAGGAATGTGCCTGCTTCTGCCCTTTTATCTTTCCTTCCACGAATAAACGGATGGCCTCGGGATACGCCTCTTTCTCCGCCTCAAAGACCCGGTCCGCCAAAGTATGGACTGTATCGCCGGCTAAGACCGGCACTCTCTTCTGTAAAATAATCGGACCGGTGTCATAGGTGTTGTCCGCGAAATGCACCGTGCAACCGGATTCCTTGACTCCGGCATCCAGCACCGCCTGATGGACCTTGTCGCCGTAAAAACCATCGCCCCCGAAATCCGGCAACAAGGCCGGATGGATATTCAGCACCTTGCGATGGTATTCAGGCGGTATGACATATAGATGAAGGAAGCCGGCTAAAGTAATTAGGTCCGGCGAATATTTCTTTAGGATGTCGTTGATGTCCCGGCTGAATTCATCTTTGGATTTGTATTGCTTGCGGTCAACCACAAAGGCCGGGATATTATGTTCCCGGGCCCGCTCCAAGCCGGCCACCCCGGACTTGCTGGAAATCACCACCTGAATTGTAGCCGGCAGTTTGCCCTGGGCTATCAGGTCAATAAAATTCTGGAGCGTCCGGCCCGAACCGGAAATCAAAACCGCTAAATTCAATATTTTCATATCAGTACAGCAGGCCGCAACCAGTAATCCCGCTGGCTACGACCCGGTATAAACATGTATTAATATATCAGATTTAATATCTTTAATCGGGATACAATGTTGCACCGCCTCAGCATTCTTAAAAAACCTCTTTGCACTGAGGGTGTTATTTCCGCCGATGACCTTAGGCGCGATAAAGCAATAGACCTCATCCACCACTTTATAATGGAAGGCGCTGGCCAGGACCTCTGCCCCGCCTTCTATCATTAACTTATTAACCCCGTTCTTGGCCAGCGTCCTGAGCACGGCCATAAAATCAAGCTTTCTCTTGCGTCCCGGCACCCGGAACACCCGCACGCCCTTCTTTTCCAACAAGCGCACCTTTTTCTGTGGCGCAGATGAAGAAACCATCAGATACACGTCGCCTTTATCAATCGTCCTAATCAAATTTGAATTTAACGGTAATCTTGCGTTACTATCTAAAACAATCCTTATCGGTTTCTTTCTGTGTTTATCTGTGTTAATCTGTGGTAGAAGAATTGGATTGTCCGCCAGCACCGTTCCGATACCCACCATCACCCCCTGGCACTGGCCCCGAATCTCCTTGGCATAGTCGCGCGAATACTTTGTGGTAATCCACCTCCCCTGTCCGGGTCGGGTCACCAGTTTGCCGTCCTTGGACATAGACCACTTGGCGACTACATAAGGCAGACCTTTTTTATTATGCTTTTGGCGCCGAAGCGCCATGGCGCCCTTATGGCGCCAGAAGAATGGTTTATTAATGGCCCGCGCCTCTTTGGCAAGCACGGCTTCTATTACATTAATACCGTGTTGTTTCAACAGGCGCACTCCCCGGCCCCTAACCAGCGGATTCGGGTCCCGGCTGGCAATCACCACCCTTTTGATACCGCTTGAGACAATCGCCTCAGCGCAGGGCGGGGTCTTACCGAAATGCGAACAGGGTTCCAGGGTCAGATAAAGCGTTGCGCCCTTTAGCAGATTCTTGACACGTTCAGGGCGCCACCGGCGCCCATCAGTGTGAACCGAATTGATGGCATTAATTTCGGCATGCGGCCCGCCGAAATACTGGTGATACCCCTGGCCGATGATTTTATTATTGCGGACTATGACCGCTCCGACCATGGGATTGGGCTCCACCCTGCCCTCGCCTTTCAGGGCAAGTTTCAGGGCCAAGCGCATGTATCTTTTATCAACCATACGCCTTTATCTACCACAAATAAGAAAGAATACAAGAAATTATTCACCACAAAGAACACGAAGGACACAAAGAATTAAAACATCGAATTTGACTTTGTGCTCTTTGTGACCTTTGTGGTTAGGTGTTCACGCGATGACCACGGTCAGACCATCGCTCCATTGCCCGCTGTTAGCCGGATTTATCTGATTCACCCAGCGGAAATAGCCGTAGAACTTCATGCCCACGCCCTCGGAGGCGCACTTGATGATAAACCGCGCCCGGGTTGAGTTCTGCACATACTGGCATTCCTCCGGAGTCGGAAAATAAAACTTCTTGCCCTCTACTGGTTTAATGTGCACGGGCAGAAACGTATACCGGCATTCAATCACATCCGCGTCATTATGCATACTCGGCCGGTCCTCATCGGTCTCCCGCCGGCAGGTAACCTTAATCCAACCGCCGCCTATGGGGATTAGTTCCACGACCGGGACTTCGTTAATCTTGGGCTTGGGCGTGGGCTTAGTATCGGGTTCCCGGCCGACCAGTGTTAATAAATCTGATATAGGGATACGGCGGTTGTTCAGGACCCATTGCTTGTGAAAGGCCCGCCAGGCCTTCTCGTATCGCTTGCGGCAGGCCCGGTGCGCCGAAACCTGGGCGCTGGTCCGGTTCTGCCTAATACACACCCGTTTGTAAAGCGGCTCATACTCCTCGCGCAGGTCTTTCAGCGCCTGAATATCCGCATCCGGGATGCCCCAGACGGCCTTATTCGCATCCACCCGGTCCACATAGGAGCGTTGCTTGGTAAAAAACTCAGCATCCTGGTTCGGAATCCAATCACTGCCTCTTTTAGCTGGCATATTCTAACTCCTATTCTTCTTACTTACTGGGTTAACCACTGCCTCAGGCGGTAAAATCTCCTAAATCCCCCTTTAAACCACTTGATTAAGCGGTAAAATACGCTGATTTAAGCACAAAATCACCTGACTTTAGCTCGTAACGGTGCCGTTACAGCTCGTAACGGTGCCGTTATAACTCGTAACGGTGCCGTTACAACTCGTAACGGTGTCGTTATAACTCGTAACGGTGCCGTTACAACTCGTAACGGTGTCGTTATAACTCGTAACGGTGTCGTTACAACTCGTAACGGTGTCGTTACAACCCGTAACGATGCCGTTATAACTCGTAACGATGCCGTTATAGCAAGCCAGATTGACACCACAACATTCAATAAGTTAGTTAGGGCTAATAGTAATATAACCATTTGGCTGGGCTTGTCAAGTCCAATCTGGAATTTTCTCGCTTTGTTAAATAACCTGCTAATCAACCCCTTGCGTCATTCCCGCCCCGTATTAGAGCACGGGGTAAACTCCGGCGGGAATCCAGTAATTATAAGGGGTCTGGATTCCGTGTCAAGCACGGAACTCAATCTGGGGACACGTACCAATTACGAATCCCCCGCCCCCGCTAAAGCGGGACTGCGTTGCGACTACGCCCCGCAATAAGTTGCGGGATGTCGCTGCGGCTCCACCGGCTACTTTGTTTTCTTGAATGCATCCAACAAGTAATTATTCCGATACTTCTTTATCTCCATCGGCACATCGTCCGGCAGTTCATTCTCCTGGGACACATTCGCTCAACGCAAACCATTTATTTAAGCGCCTTTTAGCCCCGCTTGGAGCCGGGACTACGCTGTCGCTTCGCAGGCAGTTTTTGTAAAATCACGCCCCCGCCTAATTTATTTGCCGTAAGGTGGCCGGGGTCCCTCGCCGATTTTTAGGGCTTTTGCCTTTCCGGCTTTGCGGGTTTCATAGACGAATTTGTTGGCCTGTTCCAGCCACTCCAGCCGCTGTAATGGCGTGGTTTTTAGGTATTCCTGGAGATGTTCATTAGGCTTGATTTTATTCGGGCGTTTTTTAGCCATTATCCTTTACCCCTTTGTATCACCTTTAGATTGGCGATATCAACCAGGTCTTCAGGCCGTCCGGCCTTGGCCTTGAGCCGTATCAGGTGTTTTATGGATAACACCGGTATAGTGATGCCCTTTATCTTAATCTTGGCGGCTTCTTTTGCCATTAGCTCAAATCTGATGGGTTCCTTAACGAATAAATCCACTGTCTTAAAAGATTCTTTGAGATGGAAGAATGAAAATACCATCATATTCTTGTTCTTTAGCCATTCATTCCGGTTATTCCGGTTTTCAAACTGCTCCTTGGTCAGCGGTAATCTGGGCCTATACCCCAAGCCGGCGAGTGTATCAAAGAATCGGCCGATGTTTTTCTCTTCCAGATGGATAATCAGGTCTAAGTCAGCGGTGAACCGTGGGAAACCGTGCAGGACAACGCCAATACCTCCGGCCACCAGGTATTTGACCTTGGCTTTATTCAATGCCCGGAAAACATCCTCGTAGAACATAATGCTGTTGTATCAAATAAGGCGGTTGAAAGCAAGGAAAATTGCAACCACAGATAAACACAGATGAACGCGGATAAAACTAACCACAAAGGCACAAAGGTCTCAAAGCATTTCCCCGCCGCCGCTGCCGGCTACTTTGTTTTCTTGAATGCATCCAATAAGTAGTTATTTCTCTTCTTCTTGGTCTCCATCGGCACGTCGTCGGTAAGTTTGGCTGCCCTGGTGCCGCTCCGGGGCGAATACTTGAATATAAACACCTTGTAAAATCCGGCCTCCTTTACCAGAGATACCGTGTCCTGGAAATCCGCATCGGTCTCGGTCGGGAATCCGACAATAAAGTCAGAGACAATCCTGATGCCCGCCCGACTGGACGACGCCAGTCGTTCGGGCGGGTCCGGCATTAACGCCTTTGCCTTGCGGACTATATCTAAATATTCGGCACGGGTGTATCTCCGTCTCATCATCTTTAGGATTCGGTCTGACCCTGATTGCGCCGGCATATGCAATTCGCGCTTGATTTCCGGGAATTCCTTCATCGTGGCCAGTAGCTCGCCGGTGATGTCAGATGGATGGGAGGTGATGAATGACAGCGTATAGCGTGGAGCGTGGAGCGTAGAGCGTTGCAATTCGCGTAAGAGATACGAGAGGTTCACTTTTTTGTCCAGCGACTTGCCGTAGCCGGTGACGCTTTGGCCGAGGAGAGTAATCTCCTTAACCCCCCTGTCCAACAGCGAGCTGACCTCGGCGATAATATCCTCAGGCGGACGGCTGATTTCCTTGCCCCGGACATAAGGCACGATGCAATAACTGCAAAAGTTGTCGCAGCCCCTCATTACCTGGACAAAGGCGTGGTTCTTATCCGCCAGGAATGTCGAGTGTTCGTATGACTCACCCTTGACCAACCCCTCTTTATCAACGGACACGGACTTAACAATGTCTTTACTTCTCAGCTTATCAACTTCTTTAACAATGCTCTTATAGCGATGCGGGCCGCAGACCAGAGACACATGCGGCAGTCGCTTGAAGATACCTTCCTTGTCCTTCTGGGCCATACAGCCGATGATGCCGATGACCAGTCCGGGTTTCTTGGCCTTTAACGGCTTGAGATTCATCATCCGGGAATAGACCCGCTCCTCGGCGTGTTCGCGGACACTGCAGGTATTGACCAGGATGACATCGGCCTTGGCCTCGGAATCAACCAGTTTGTAACCGGCGTCAATGAACGAGCCGGAAATCAGTTCCGAGTCGAGTTTATTCATCTGACAGCCGAAGGTCTGGATTAAAACATTCTTCTGATTCGTTGACATAGTTTAAATCTTATATTAAAGATATGGGGTTGGTCAAGGGAAATCAACAACCCCCTTTTATTCCCCCTTTGCTAAGGGGGACTAATTCGGGGCACACTAATTCCCCCTTATTAAAGGGGGCGAGGGGGTTGTTACTCCGTTTAAACTTGTAGTGAGCGAAGCGAATCTATCCCGTCCCTACCCCGAAACAATCGGGGGGCGTAGGCCCGGACGGTGGGTAGCCACCGTTGTAAAGAAAGAATGAATTATGAACCCCGTTAGAGATAGTGTCCCAGAGGGACACGTCTTAACAAGGAACTAACTGCAAACTTGATTTAGAAAGAGACATTACATTATGCAACCATTGAATAGTCAAAAACGCATCTCTAACGGGGTGAACAAGTATTTAGCCAAATTCTGTGAAAAACTGCCGGAACTGAAGTGCGATGCTTTTTTGGTGCTTAATGCCAATAACGTCCAGTATCTGTCCGGATTTACCGGCGGGGATAGTTTTCTGCTGGTCACGCCCAAGAAATCGTTTTTGATTACTGATTTCAGATACATCATCCAGGCCCAGGAGGAAATCACGGACAAGGATATCAAGATAATCCGGCATAAAGACGGGCTGCTGGCCCAGGTAGCCGAGATGCTTAATTCCCACAAATACGGCCGGCTAAAACGGCTGGCCTTTGAGTCGGTCTTCATAAACCTGGCTTCTTACAACGAACTCAAGAAACTGGTAAAGAAGCACATCAGGTTAGTGCCGACCCAGGGCGCGATTGAGTCGTTGGGCGCCATCAAGACGCCGGAAGAGATAGCCAAACTCCGGGTGGCTATCAAATGCGCGGCTGACGGCTTTAATAAAATCAGGGGATTCATCAAGCCCGGCATTTCAGAGAAAGAAATATCCAATGAAATGGATTACACCATGCGGAAATACGGGGCTGAAGGCAGCGCCTTCGGCACCATCATTGCCATTGACGAGCGGGCCGCCCTGCCCCATGCGCCGGTCTCGGATAAGAAGGTGACCAAGGACTGCGCGGTGTTGATTGACTGGGGCGCCCGGGTCAGCGGATATAATTCGGATACCACCCGGGTATTATTCCGCGGTAAGATTTCGCCGTTGGCGAAAAAGATATACGCGATAGTCCTGGAAGCCCAGAAACGGGCCATTGCCAAATGCCGACCCGGCGCGGTCATCAAGGATATTGATGCCGCAGCCCGTGATTATATCACCCAAAAGGGCTACGGAAAATACTTCGGGCATAGTTTGGGACACGGCGTGGGCCGGTTGGTCCATGAACAGCCCCGGATAACCTCCAAGAACAAGGAGACCCTGAAACCCAATATGGTCTTTACCGTAGAGCCGGGCATCTATCTGCCCGGTAAGGTCGGCATCCGGATTGAGGATATGGTGCTGGTGACGGCCCACGGCTGCGAGGTCATGACACGAATGCTGCCCAAGGAATTGCCGGATATGCGGCTACGCTAATATTAATTTTATTTGACACCGATATATATATATTGTAGTATAAGGGTACACAGTAAACACTGACATCAATTTTAATCTGTGTTTACTCGCAGTTAAACTTTAGTTGTTACTGCGAGTTATCCCGTACGGGAAACCTGTGGTTTTTAGGAGTCATATTATGAAAACAATCTCTGCAATTATGAAATCGGTTAACTGGCTGGTGGCAATATTTTTTACTGTGCTATCGCTTTTATGGGTTGGCAATGTCATAGATTTAGGAATGATTGGCGGATGGGCCACGGACCTGAATAACAGCGGGCCGACCTACCGGATACTTCTGGCCATCGGCACATTTTATCTTATCCTCTTTAATCTCCTTTATCTCATCGGCCGCTGGGTCACCCGTAATTATGCCTCGAGCGTCAAGGTCAGTTCACAGGCCGGCTCGTTCTCCATCGCCATCTCGGCCATAGAAAATTCACTGCGCCGGGCCGTCCGGAAACTGCCGGAAATCAACGATGCCCATATCCGGGTCTATAAGGTCAGGAAGCCGGAAAACAAGCCCATCCAGATTTTCACCACTTTTTCGGTCTGGGAAGGCACCAATGTCACCGAGGTCACGGACAAAATCAGAACCGCCATCACCATCAGGTTCAACGAGATTATTGAGGTCAAAGAACCTCCGGTATTCACCATTGTTTTATCCAATATCGTGGAGCGGGAACATCGCAGGTCGTCCGACAACAAGAAGAAAGACCGAGAGTTGATGGAAAGCGAGATGTTCCACGGCCCTGAATACCCGATTGATTAGGCAATGGCAAGGTTAGGTTCTGATTACTATGGCTGAAGATTTCTCGCCTCAACAGAGGCGTTCAACTCTAACGATATCCATCTGGGAAGGCGTCTTTGCCCAGTTCCATGGGGTCTTAGCCGGCGGTTCTTTTGTTACTTGCTATGTGCTGGCCTACAACGCCTCAAATCTTCAATTGGCGTTACTGGCGGCCATACCGCCTTTTGCCCTGGTGATTCAACTGGTTTCAGCCCACTGGCTGCAATACCTGCACCGCCGAAAACCGTTCACTATCATCACCGCCGGCATATCGCGTTTCTCCTGGCTCCTGATTGCCTTTATCCCATTCTTGTTCCCCAAAACTCAGGCATTAACATTATTCTTCATAGTGTATGCCATTCTAAATCTGCTGATGGCCATGGCCGCTAATTCCTGGCTATCCTGGATGGCAGATGCCATACCGGCCTCCCTGCGCGGACGATACTTCAGCAAACGCAATATGATCTGCACGATTGTCGGTTTTACCGGCTACGGCGTTGCCATGCTCTATGACCACATCAAGGATAATCAAAGCGACCGGGTGATTAACCTGTTTTCTCCTATCGTGCCGGAATTTATGGGCCCGGCTCAAAGCATTGTATTTATTTTACTTGGCATAATATTTGTTATCGCGGTATTAACTGGCGGACTGCTAAACGTGATATACCTGATAAAACAGCCCGAACCGCCTTTTGTCAAGACAGAGGTTAAAGACGCCAACAACCAGATAACAACCATCAAGATGTCGCTCTGGGCGGCTTTCAAAAATATCCTTAAGATGAAGGATTTCAGAACCCTGTGCCTGGTGATGATTATCTGGCATATTGTCAACGGATTTGCCACGCCATTTTGGGGACCATTCCGGCTCAGAGATTTACAGATGAGCCTGACAGCCGTCTCCATCTGCGACAACATCCTCGGGCCTCTTTGCACCATTATATCTCTCTTTTTCTGGGGCAAGATTATCGACCGCTTCGGCAACAAGACCGTTATCCTGTTTACGCTTTATGTCACCGCATTCCACCCCCTGTTTTACGTGGTTTCCACTCCGAATTTTACCGCCCTGATTTATCTGGATGCCATTTCCAGCGGACTGATGTGGAGCGGATTCGGCATTGCCCTGCTCAATCTCCAACTGGCCTTTATACCCAAGCACGGACGGGAAATATACCTGGCTATTTATTCAGCCGTAGTCGGCGTGGTTTTTACCATCCCGATGTTCATCGGTGGCTGGGTAGTTGACCTGGTGGGTGAACGAACATTCCTATCGCTCCAAGCTATTCCGATCGTGCTCTGGCTGGTCTGCATCGGCAGATTTGCCTGCCTGATATGGTTCACCAAGATTAACGACCCCAAGGAAAAACCCATGGTTCAACTGGTCATGCACCTGATAATGCAGGTCAAGGAAGGATTTATCGGCATACCCAGATTCTTTATGCCCAAAGAAGATTATAACACACTTGACGACACGAATGACGAATCTCCGACAATGCCCCAACATTAAGAACAGGTAAATATTGCCTTTATCCAATGGATTATCTATACTTTGAGTAATGACCGAAATTATACTGTTTTTATTAGTGGCGCTAAATATTGCCCTGATTATCCTGGTGGTCATCCTGCTGACCAGGAATTCCTCTAATACCGCTACCCAGGAGCGGACCGAACGCATTGTCAAAGAAGAGATATGCCAGAACCGAAAGGAAATATCCGATTCATTACAGTCCGGGCTGGACCGGTTCCTGAATCTTCTTAATACCCAACTGGAATCAGTCCAACGCGGATTAGGAGAAATGCAATCACTGGCATCCGGCGTAGGCGACCTGAAAAAAGTTCTGTCTAATGTCAAAACCCGGGGAACCTGGGGCGAGATTCAGTTAGGCAATCTCCTGGAACAGATATTGACCATTGAGCAATACGAGAAAAATGTGGTCACTAAAAAAGGCAGTAATGAACGGGTGGAATTCGCCATCAAATTACCGGGCCGGGAAAAACAGGATAATGTCGTCTGGCTGCCCATAGATGCAAAATTCCCGATGGAGGACTACCAGAGATTGATAGAAGCCCAGGAACAGGCGAATGTAGGCCTGGTTGATGAATTAGGCAAATCGTTAGAGAACAGAATTAAATCAGAGGCCAAAGACATCAGGGATAAATATATTGACCCGCCTAACACAACTGACTTCGGCATCCTGTTTTTACCGATAGAAGGACTATATGCCGAGGTCCTGCGCCGGCCCGGGCTCTGCGAATCATTGCAGAGAAATTATCGGGTCACTCTGACAGGCCCAACCACACTGGCCGCATTACTGAATAGTTTACAGATGGGATTCAGGACCCTGGCCATCGAGAAACGCTCCAGCGATGTCTGGACAATACTCGGAACCATAAAAACCGAGTTTGCCAAGTTCGGGGAAATCCTTGATAAGGCCCAGAAAAAAGTCCAGGAAGCAGGCAATCTCATTGATGATGCCTCCAGAAAATCACGCACTATTGATAAGAAACTGAGAAACGTCCAGACGCTTCCGGCGCCGGAAGCGGTTATTGACCTGGCCGAGGAACCGGAGGAATCGGAAGAAAGCCAGCAAAGATTGATACCATGAATACTAAAGCGCTCTGGAAAATAAGTTACGGAATCTACATAGTCAGTTCCAGGAAAGACAACAAGTTCAACGGCCAGATTGCCAATACCGTATTCCAGATTACCTCAGAACCGCCGACTATTGCCGTGAGTATCTGCAAAACCAATCTGACCCACGAATACATCACGGCCAGCAAGATATTCACCGCATCCATACTGTCCCAGGAGGCGCCCATGCAGTTCATCGGCAACTTCGGATTCAAGTGCGGCCGGAATATTGATAAATTCAAGGATATAAAATATAAGGCGGGCGTGACCGGCGCCCCGATAGTCCTGGATTATTCCATCGGGTATTTAGAAGCCGAGGTGATTAGTGCAATGGATGTCGGAACTCACACGATATTTGTCGGCCAGGTGGTTGATGCGGAAATAATGAACGAAAAAGAGCCGATGACCTATGATTATTACCATAAAATAAAAGGCGGCAAGGCGCCCAAGTCAGCTCCGACTTATATAAAAGAAACTCCCTCGGTAAAAACTACGACTGAAAAATATAAATGTTCGGTCTGCAGCTATATCTATGACCCGGCTAAAGGCGACCCACAGGGTCACCCAGTGGGCGACCCGAATAGCGGCATAAAACCCGGCACGCCATTCAGCGCCTTGCCGGATGACTGGGTCTGCCCGACCTGCGGGGCTGATAAATCAGCATTTGACCCCGTTAGAGATGTTTAATATGAAGTTAAGCAGTATAAAAACTATTAGGAGATTAACAGGCCGCGAAAAAGATATAATTATGAGTTACGTGGCGCTAAAGCGCCACTATCTCTAACGGGGTTGAAAAAATATAAAGGAGAAAAATATGCCAGCACGAGAAATAAAACCAAAGATCTTTTCAGTCGGGGCGATTGACTGTGACCGGCGGCTGTTTGACGAGTTGATTCCCCTGCCTGATGGAACGAGTTACAATGCCTATCTGTTAAAAGGCACGGATAAAACCGCCCTGCTGGACTCTGTTGACCCGACAAAGGAATCTGAACTTATCAATAATCTCAAAGAGTTAAACATCACTAAGATTGATTATGTCATCTCCCACCACGCCGAGCAGGACCATTCAGGAACTATCCCCAAGATTCTGGAACTCTACCCGCAGGCCAAGGTGGTCACCAACCAGAGATGCAAGGAGATGCTCCAGGACTTATTACTAATCACTGATAATAAGTTCATAGAAATAAAAGACCGTGAGACCATTTCGCTGGGCGATAAAACACTGGAGTTTATCCTGGCGCCGTGGGTGCACTGGCCCGAGACAATGCTGACCTATCTCAAGGAAGACAGAATATTATTCACCTGCGATTTATTCGGCTCGCATTTAGCCACCAACGGTTTGTGTGTAGCAGATGAACCGTTAGTATACCGGTCGGCCAAACGATACTATGCGGAGATTATGATGCCTTTCAGACCCAATATCCGGAAACATCTGGAAAAGATAAAGGACTTGCCGATAGAAATGATTGCGCCCAGCCACGGGCATATTCACCAGAACCCGTCTTTTATCATCAACGCCTATCAGGACTGGGTCTCGGACAGCGTCAAGAACGAGGTCATCATCCCTTATGTCTCAATGCACGGCTCGACCAGAAAGATGGTTGACTATTTCACGGATGCCCTTAGCAAACGCAATATAATTGCCAAGCCCTTCAACCTGACCGAGACCGACATCGGTGAATTAGCCATGGCCCTGGTCGATGCGGCGACCATAGTCATCGGCTCACCGACCGTGCTGGTCGGAGCGCATCCGGCCGCGGTTTATGCCACCTATCTGGCCAATACCCTGAAGCCCAAGACGAAATTTGCCTCTATCATCGGCTCCTATGGCTGGGGCGGCAAGACGGCAGAACAGATTACCGGGATGCTCACCAATCTCAAAGTGGAAGTCATTGAACCGGTCATCATCAAGGGACACCCTAAAGAAGCGGACTTCAAAGCGTTAGACCGGTTGGCTGATGACATCCTCCGGAAACATAAAGACAATAGAATCACTCCCGGAAAATAATTATAAAATATATTATTTTCTTGACATAATCTAATACTTTGGTAGTATACCAACATTTCAGGGTGTAATGGGTTGCCGCGTTAAAACGCAGCCCGTCAACCAGATTAATTTACGGGACATCTAATATGAAGGTAAAAAGGCAGAAGATTTTCAAGGATTCACTCAACCTCTATAGGTTCATCCGCCTGGTGCTGGGCAAGGATATCCCGGACCGGCAAATTGCCCGCCGATGGAAAATGGATGAAAAGAACTTCCACGAATTCAAGGAAGGCAATTACCCCGTTCCGCGCCTGCCTAAACTCGTTGAACTGGCTAAAGTATTGGGCCTAAGCACACACATCATCTGCCGGGTTTCCAATGGCGCGCCCGCGCAAAAAGTCCATCGCCTGATTAAGACCGGCAACTCTAATGAATTGGTAAAATTCTTATTTAATGATATATACGAGATGTTCCAGTCGACCAGCGCACACAATAAACACCACCACGACTTATTCGAGAAAGCCAATGACGCCATCTTTGTTGGCGACGCCAAAACCGGGGTAATAATTGACTGCAACAAAGCAGCGGAAGTCCTGCTGGGCCGCCCCAGGAAAGAGATTATCGGAATGCATCAGTCCCAACTCCACCCGCTCCAAAAGAAGGACTACTACAAAAAACACTTCAAGAGCCATGTCAAAATAGGCCGGATAGTCGAGACCGTTCGGCAACAGGTGGTAAGAAAAGACGGCGCTATTGTGCCGGTCCTCATCAGCGCCCGGGTGATGAGGATTAACGGCCGAAAAGTCATCCAGGGTATCTTCAGGGATATCAGCGGGCAAAAAAGAAGGGAATAATTATGTTAAAACTAAATACGCAATCACAGAATGATATTACAATAGTTTCACTGGAGGGCTTTATTGACGCTTTCTCCTGCCAGAACTTCGAAGAATCATTCGACCAGATGATGGAGAATAATAATTACAAACTCATCGTGGATTTATCCAAGGTGGATTATATGAGCAGCGTCGGGGCCGGTATTTTTATTGCCGTCCACTGTGTTGCGGCGGAAAATAAGGGCATCATTGTTCTGGTCAACCCCAAGCCCAAGGTCAGGGAAATATTTGAAGTGCTCGGAATGTCTAAGATGCTCTCATTTACGGATACAATAGATAACGCCATTAAACTAATCAAGCAGCATACTTAAGAGTCCAGATTATTACACCCTTATTCTTACATCCACTACCTTGCACCTGGCGTTCTCAGGACTTGCCCCGTTAGAGACCTGTTTGCCCAATGAACAGATACTCTTATTACCATAGGTTATATCAGCATCAAGCCCATTATCTTTTTTGTTACCCGTCTCTAACGGGGTACACATCACCGGGTTAAGGTCTAATTCCTTGATTTCCGGGCAATCCCTGAGCAGTTGGGACACCCGCATCATCATCTCAATAAGTTTATCCATATCAATACCCGGCTGGCCCCGGATGCCTTCAAGAATCTTATAGCCCTTGACTGAACGAATCATATCCAGCGTCTCAATATATGTTAACGGATTGATGGAAAATGCCACGTCCTTCATCACCTCAACAAATATCCCGCCCAATCCGAACATTATCAGATGCCCCAGATTCTCTATGTAATTGGCCCCAATAATCACCTCCCGGCTGCCGGTCAGATATTCCTGGATAAGATACCTGGCGTTTTGCCCGCTAAACCTTTTCTTTATGTCAGCCACCACGTTAATCAATTGTTCTTTGCCGGTGATATTAAGTATCACGGCTGATTGCTCTGTCTTATGGATAATCTCAGGCGAATCAATCTTGAGCGCCAGCGGAAATCCCACATATCCGGCCGAGACCGAAATATCCTTGGGCTTATCCACAATCACAAACTTAGCAGTTGGAATCTTATAATTATACAGCACACCCAGCGCCTCGCCCAGCGATAAAAACTCCCGCCCTGACTTGCGCGCATTGTCGATAATTGCCTTCGTGGCATCAAGATTAACGTCTTTATATTCTGCTATCTTAATATCATTACTCTCAGCCAACCGCTTCCTGTATTCGCCGTATCCGGTCAGGGCCGCCAACGCCTTTGAGGCGGTTTCAGACAAGTCGTAAACCGGCACCCCGCTGGAACGGACAATCTCAACCGTCGTGGCCCATTGTTTCTTGTCGGTCATGACCACGGCAAACATCGGCTTCCGGCTTCCAGCCGCAATCCGTTTTATCTCTTTCGCCACGCCCTCGCAATCCACGAAGAACGGCGTGATAAAATTAATCACCAGCGAATCCACATTTGGGTCAGCCAACAACGACTCTATGGCCACCGCGTATTCCTTAGGCCCGGCCGTGGCCAGGACATCAACCGGATTACTGACCGTGGCCTCAGGAAAAAGATTGGCCTTGAGATTCTCTTTTGTCTGGGGCGCCAGTTCGGCAATGTTCAGCCCCGCCTCAAGGCATTCATCGGTCGTGATAATGCCCGGACCGCCGGTGTTGGTGATGATGCCGACATTCTTGCCCTTGGGAATCGGCTGGGTGGCAAAGGCAATAGCCGCCTGGCAGATATCTTCCTGATTCTTGAAACTAATGATACCGCACTTCTTGAATACGGACTCAATCGCCGTATCTGCCCTCATCATACTGCCGGTATGAGAAACCACGGCCCGGGCGCCTAAGGCCGTCCGGCCGGTCTTCATCCCCAGAATCGGCTTGCGCGGCGTTATCCTACCGGCCACCTTGATAAATTCCTGCGGATTGGCTAAACTCTCTATATGAAGAATAATAACCTTGGTCTTTTCATCCTTAGCCCAGTATTCCAGGATATCGGTTATAGAAACATCAGCCGCATTGCCGTTAGAGGCATACATCCGGATGCCGACATTTAGTTCGGCCAGGCGCTGGTTAATCACCTCGCCGACTCCGCCGCTCTGGGCCAGGATGGAAATAAACCCCGGCTTGATTCTGGTATAGGTAAAATTGGCATAGACCGGATTGGTCTCTTCGGTATTCATCACGCCCTGGCAATTCGGGCCGCAGATGCGGATATTATATTTCTTGCCGGCCTCAATAATTTTCTTCTCCAACTCAATGCCATCGCCGCCGATTTCCTTGAATCCGGCGGTATTGATAATAACCGACTTGACGCCTTTTTTGCCGCACTCCTCCAGCATCTGAGGCACCAGTGTATTCTTGACCACAATATGGGCCAGGTCAATCTCGCCCGGAATAGCCGTAATGGACGGATATGCCTTCAAACCATTTATCTCCGGGTCTTTGGGATTGACCGGATAAATCGGCCCTTTAAATCCGATGTCTTTCAGGTTCTGGGTAATCCGGTAACCGATGGTTAACGGCCTGTTTGATGCGCCGATGACAGCAATGGATTTGGGCGAGAATAGTGAATCTAACATAACAACCCTTCTATTTCTTAAACGATTCAATAAACCGTTCTATAGAACGGTCATAGGTCTTTTCTACGTCATTCGGAAAGAAGCAGGCCGGTAATTCGTTATTCTGCCGATGGTAATGCAGGCACTCGCAGCAATTACCCTTTCTGGAACAAGGCGTATAGGTGCAATTGCAATGTTTCAGATTAGATTTATGATTTGAGCACTCAATCTTCATTTTTTTATCAAATAATCACCCTCTCCCTAACCCTCTCCCCTCGAGGGAGAGGGAAGGGTGAGGGGGTATTTAAGTCAAAGCCGTCAGGGCTGCGCCCAGGGCGCCGGTAAACTGTGGTATCAACGGCACCAAAATATCTTTTTGGGTGTAGTTCTTCCCGAAATGATCGGGACTCCGTTGCGACTCCGTAAGCAAATCCACAATCACATCATTATAGGCAATCACGCCGCCGGTAATGGCTACCTGGCCCTGCAACGGGTCCATCTCGATAATCCGTTTCACCACCGAACTATAAACGCCCCTGATAATATCTTCCTTCTTCTTGCCCTCGCGGATGCGCGAAAGAATCTCGGTAGCGGTAAAGACCGTGCAATAACTGCCCAGTTCCACCGGATTATCAGAACGTTTGGCCAGTGAATTGAGTTCGGCAATCGGGATATCCATCTTATAGGCAATCTCTTCCAGAAATGCGCCGGTGCCGGCCGCGCACTTGCGATTCATCTTGAATCTAATCATATGCCCGTTATTATCCAGATGAATCACCTTGTTGTCCTGCGCGCCGATATCAATAATAGTCAACGCCTTAGGGAAATAATAATACACGCCCTTGGAATGCGCTGAAATCTCGGTGATGGTGCCCTGGACAAACGGCAGGTTTGTCCGGCCGAATCCGGTCGCCACTATCTTAATAGAACTTGTGATAGCCCCCCTGGCTTCGTCAAGCGCGGACTGGGCGGAATTAACAATATCCAGGCCGGTCTTACGTAAGGCCTTGGCAATTACCTCTTTTTTGTCATTGATAATGACCACCTTAACCGCAGAGGCGCCGACATCTATCCCGGCAAAATATGAAGTCATCACAGTATCATAACAAAACCTCATTAACTATTCAAGAAAGTGATAATGAGCCGTTGCGAATTTGCCGATAACATACATAATGATTCCATTACACCTATACGAGATAATCAAGGCCGTAAACGGCAGGATTACAAACTATCCCGCTAATGCGGTGGCTACCCACCGCCCGTTCGAGGCGGGATGGGAGATGAAGGACATTCTTGGACCCCATAAACCGTTCTTGATAAGCCGTGTTTCCACGGACAGCCGGGCCATCAAAAAAGGCGACTTGTTTATCGCTATCAAGGGCGATAACTTTGACGGCCATAACTTCATCAATCAGGCCATCAGCCAAGGCGCATCGGCTGTAGTCGTCTCCCGTATTCCCAAAGGCCTGCCCGACCTTACGGTCTCCGCCCCCCGAAAATATCGGGGTTCGGACGGGGTTCTGGCGGGCATTAAAAGCGCCAAGACCCCTGTCATAAAGGTCAGGGATACCCTGCTGGCATTAGGCGACATCGCCCGATACCACCGCAAACGGCTGGCTATCCCGGTCATTGCCGTCGGCGGGAGCAACGGCAAGACCACCACCAAGGATATGATTGCCCATATCCTGTCAAAGGTGGCCCCTCCACTTCGTTACGGGATAACTCGTACCAATTCTGGCGCCAGAAGCGCCATCAAAGCACGAGTAACAAAATCATATAAGAGTTTCAATAACTTTATCGGCCTGCCCCTGACCATCCTCTCGGCTGATGCCCGAACCGAATATTTAGTTGCCGAGGTGGGTACCAACCAGCCCGGCGAGATTGCCTATCTGGCCAAAATACTAAACCCCGACATTGCAGTCATCACCAATATCTCAGCTACCCATCTGGACGGTTTAAAGACCCCGAACGGCGTCGTCAGAGAAGAATCATCCCTATTTAAGACACTGAAAAACGGCGCTATTACTGTATTTGATTCTGCTTATAAATCCCTTAAGAGATTGGCAAAATATGCCGAATATAAATCAGTAACATTCAGCATTAAAGATAAATCTGATATCCGGGCCGAAAGGATAAAGGTATCGCCGGCCGGCTTCAGGTTTACGATATCCATTAGAAGTGGCGGCCATTATGATTGCTTTATACCGGTTCTTGGCTCGTGGAATATCAAGAATGCACTGGCGGCTTTCGCGGCAGTTCAACATCTGGGCGTAAAACCAGCAGAAATATGCAGTGCATTAAAGGACTTTAAACTGCCGGCCATGCGGATGGATAAACGGCTCAGAGGCGGAATCACCTTTATCAACGACGCTTATAATGCCAACCCGATATCGGTCGGGCTGGTGATTAATGACTTGTCCGGGATGAAGACCCCGGGCCGGAAAATCCTTATCTTCGGCGAGATGCGTGAATTAGACCGGTATTCCCGCCGGTTCCACGAAGAAGCGGCTGATAATATCGCCAAGAGCAATATTGATATGCTGGTGGCTATCGGCCAAGAAACCAAATGGACTGTGAATAGATTATTACGGCTTAAGCCAAGGGATAAAACAGTGCTTTATTACGAGACCGTGGACAAGGCCCTGCCCGCGCTCAATAAAATACTTAAACCGGGCGATACGGTATTGTTAAAAGGTTCAAGGGCTAATGCCTTGGAGAAGATTATACAATAGATGGCAGTAAAAAAGATGAAAGAATTATTTTCTTCCTTTCATCTCTAACCTCTCATCTTTTATCTTTTAGTATATGCTATACGACTTAATCTCGTCCTTTGTGTCCCAGTTCCGGTACATCACCTTCAGAACCGCGCTGGCCGCGGTCGTCTCATTTATCCTGGTCTTGATATTCACCCCCCTGCTGATTAAACTCCTCAAGAAAAAGAACGTGCTGGAGCGCACCGAAAAGAAGGATTCAGAGCGACTGGTCGAACTGCACCAGCACAAGGCCTCGGTCCCGACTATGGGCGGCTTCGCCATCATCGGCTCTATCTTAATCACCACGGCCCTGTTTGCCCGGCTGGATAATATCTTTGTGGTCTATGCCATACTGCTCACCTTCGGTTTACTGACCCTGGGATTCATTGACGACTTAGTCAAACTCCGGGCTAAAAAAGACGGCGGCATCAGCAAACTCACTAAGTTACTGGGCCAGGGCTTAATCGGCTTAGCCGTGGGCTTCGGCCTCTGGCACTATTTCCAGCAACACCTGCCTTCAGCCCTGACCCTCTACATCCCTATAATAAAAACAAGCATAGAGTTAGGCAGTTGGTATCCGTTCCTGGTGGCCCTGGTCATTATGGCCTCGTCAAATGCGGTCAACCTGACGGACGGGCTGGACGGCCTGGCCACGGGTTGCCTGATAATGGCCGGCCTGGCCTATCTGATTATCATCTATATCGTGGGCCGCGTTGACTACACCGGCTATCTGGAGATTCCCTATGTCCCGGGCAGCGGCGAACTGACCATCTTTATGGCCGCCTTTGTCGGCGCCTGTCTAGGTTTCCTCTGGTTCAACAGTTTCCCGGCCGAGATATTTATGGGCAATGTCGGCTCTATTGCCTTAGGCGGCGCATTGGGATTCGTGGCCGTCACCGGCAAGCAGGAACTGACCCTCTTCCTGGTCGGCGGCATATTTGTCCTCGACACCCTCTCGGTCATCATCCAGATTATCTCATTCCGGTTCTGGGGCAAGCGCGTCTTCAAGATTGCGCCTATCCACCACCACTTCCAGTTTAACGGCATCGCCGAACCCAAGATTACCCTAAGGTTCTGGATTGTCGCGGCCATCCTGGCCATATTGACCCTGGCAACGTTAAAGATAGAGCTCTAAGCTAAAGATTATGCGCCTACGAACCTCCCACAAAATTCTGCTCATCACCCTGGCCCTGCTCGGCTTCGGCATTGTCATGGTCTACAGCAGCAGTTTCTTCCGGGCTGAATCGGCCAAATCCATCCAGGACGGCAACTACTTCTTCAAGAAGCAAGGTATTCTGATTATCTTTTCCATTATCACAATGATAATCGCCAGCCGCATCCCATTCCAATTCTGGGCCAAGGTCAGCCCGTTCCTGCTGGCCATATCCTGGCTGCTCTTAATCCTGGTGCTGATTCCGGGCATCGGCCACGTGGCCGGCGGGGCCCGGCGCTGGCTCCGTATCGGACCTATCGGATTCCAGCCCTCGGAAACTGCCAAGATAGTCCTGATTATATTTATCGCGGCATTCGTCAACCGCTACCCGGACCAGGTCAAGTCATTCAAAAAGGGATTCATCCCATTGTCGCTGGTCATCGGATTCACTATCCTGCTGACCATCGTCGAGCCGGACATCGGCACCTCGGTCTTCATCGCCCTGATTACCGGCATACTCCTGATAATCGGCGGCATCCGGGTGACCTACATACTGCCTATCGGACTGATTGTCGGCGCGGTGGTCTTTGCCGTTGTCGCGTCCATTTATCCGCACATCCAGACCCGGATGGCTGTCTTCTTCAATCCTATGGCCGACAGCGCCGGCAAGGGCTACCAGATAAATCAGGCCCAGATTGCCCTGGGCTCAGGCGGCATCACCGGCCACGGTCTGGGACTGTCCTACCAAAAACTCTTCTACCTGCCCCAGCAACACACGGACTTTATCTTCTCAATTATCGGCGAGGAATTGGGGCTCTTCGGCACATTGTTCGTGGTCTTATTATTCTTCGGACTGCTGTGGTATGGGCGGAAGATATCCGAAAATACCGAGGACCGGTTCGGCTCGCTCTTGGCTATCGGCATCACCCTGATGATAGTCATTCAGGCCGTGATAAATATCGCTGTGGTCACCGCCCTATTGCCGACCAAGGGCATCTCGTTGCCGTTCATCAGTTACGGCGGCTCCGGATTAATCGTCTTTATGTTCGCCATTGGCATACTGGTTAATGTAGCCAGGCAAAGCGAAAGCAAAAACATCCTTCAGCATAGAGCATAGAGCGAATAGCATAGAACAAAGAGCACGAATAATATGTCATTCCCGTCCCCATCCGTCATTCCCGTCCCGCCGAAGCGGGAGGAATCCAGACTCTAATCTGCGCAATCTGCTTGCCCCGTTAGCCCGTACGGGCTAATCGGGGTGTGCTTCTCTTCTTGACATTCCCGCCCCCCATCCGTCATTCCCGCGCAGGCGGGAATCCAGTCGGAATCCAGATTCTATTTGACAATCACAATATGATTTGCTACCTATTAACCTATGCACCGAATCATCCTAATCACCCTGGGTTTGGCCTGCGCCGTGATGGCCGCCTGCCTGTGCCCGTACGGGCGACAGGCCGCCGGATGCATACTGGGCATGCTCTTATCCTCGGTCACCCGGACGCGCAACTCGATATCGCCGCCGCTGGTGGCGGCCAGTTTGACAAAGGGCACGTCGGTAATGTCCGGATGCGGCGAGGGCTCAAATTCCCGGCGCGGGATTTTCATCCCGACCATCTCATCATCGGTGACCAGCGGGTTATAGCGCAGCCAGGTATTGACAAATGACTCGATTTCCTTCTGGTATATCTTGCGCGCCGCACGGTGCTTGGCCACATCCTGCTGGGTGCGATGGCCCTTGTCCTGGCTCTTGAGGTAGAGCGGCTCGTATTCGGCCCGGCGGGCCACTAAGGCCGCCACAGCCGGCGCCGGAATACCCCAGGGAACCGCATTAGCCACCACGGCATTGGCCAGGTTGCCCTGGAAATTAAAGAAAACGGCGTCCTTCCTGGGCATATATCCAAGTTTTCTCATATGCTATCTCCTTCTATTAGAGTCCCGCCAACGGCGGGGACCAATTTCTACGGTTTATCTGCTCCAGCGCACAAGTCATGTATGCGCCTATACAGGTTATGTATGCGCCTACACAAGTCGTGTATGCGCCTATACAGGTTATGTATGCGCCTACACAAACCATATTTGCGCCTACACAAGCCGTGTATGCGCCTATACAAGTCATGTATGCGCCTACACGAGCCGTGTATGCGCCTACACAAGCCATATTTGCGCCTCTACGGGTTATATTCACCTCCTCTCTAACTACCTAATAAGCAATTATTGTGCCAGAATGAGGCGAAAATGAGAAATGCCCAAAGAATGGCGCTAGCCCCTTGCTATATAATGGATTGGGGGAAAATAAAATATGGCCGGCCCGGTTTGGGCCATTACCCTATCAGCCGGCTACCCTACTCTTTTAATAGGGTACCCTACTAATTTAGTAGGGCTACCCTACTGATTTAGTAGGGTCGGTGATATGATACTTCTTTAACCTACCCCTAAGGCAAGTTAGCGAAACACGCAATATCCGGGCGGTGCGTTCCTTATTATGGTTACATTCCTGATAGACGGTCTGGATATGCTCTTTTTCTATGTCGGCCAGGGACCGCCCCACTGGTGGGCGCGCCCCGTTAGAAGCGTCCGATAACGAAGAGTCAGAATTAATTAAAGTATTATTCTCACGCTCGTGTTCGCTTCTAACGGGGCGCGCATTGGATTCGATGTCCGACTGCCTACAAGCCGGCACGGTTCGGCTGGCCTGCTCCACATCAGCCAGCCGGATGAGACGGTCCTTATCCAGCGCCCGGATGCTGGAATTGATAATAATCTCCCTGAGTTGGCGGATATTGCGGGGAAAGGGATGTTTCAGCAAAAACCCGATGGCCGCATCATCAATGGCGCAGCCCCTTTGCTTGGCCAGGCCCAGCGCGATGACCCGGATATCCTCGGGCCGGTCCCTTAAAGGCGGTATGGCGATGGCCAGAACTGCGATGCGGGCGTAGAAATCGTTATTGAACCGGCCCTGGCCGACCATCTCCAGCAGATTGCGGTTGGTGGCGCAGATAATCCGGACATCCGGCTGTATCAACTCCGAACCGCCCAGGCGATAGAAACCGTAGCCGTCCAGGGCCCGGTTGAGTTTGGACTGGAGATGCGCCGGCAGGTCGCCGATTTCATCCAGAAAAAGCGTGCCGGTATGGGCCGATTCATAGAGCCCGGTGTGCCGTTCGGTGGCGTTGGTGAACGCGCCTTTTTCGTGGCCGAACAACTCGCTCTCAAAAAGCGTGTCGCAAACCGCGGCGCAATTAATCTGGAAGATGGGTCCGGTCCGGCGCGGGCCGTGGAAATGGATATGCCAGGCAACCAGTTCCTTGCCGGTGCCGGTCTCGCCGGTGATGAGAATCGGGTCGCGCGGGGCGTGTTTGTTATAGCGGTCGCATTGGTCAAGGCATTCCCGGAAAGGCGAATTTGGATGGCATAATAATACATCCATAATTGCAACTCCTTGTCCGGCTGTTGATTATAAAGTATTGTTTCATCCACAGATACTATAACCATCGGGCTTGTAAAATTCAAGTAGAATCTGAAATTTATTGGCGTGATGCCAAGGGGAGAATTGCCCTGTCCCCCGAACTCTACTGAGACCGCGTTAGCGAATGCTTTCGGGGGACTGGTCGGGAGCACCAACGGAGCGCACCGGGTACAACACAGATTACACAGATTAGAAAAACTATGCCCGGAAATGCAGATAAATCAAGGGTTACAAAATATGTGGTCTGTCCAGCTTAGCCAAATCAAGGGCTAAAAAATATGGGGTCTGTCCCGCTTAGCGCTCGTGCATGCTAACGTATGTTGGTATAAGGGGCAGTAAAGGTCGCACGGCTTCTAACTGCCCCTAATAGGCCCGGGCGTCGAAGAAGAATCCGCAGCCGCCTGAACTATAAGCCCAGCTGATTTCCTGGGCGTCTTCCTGGTTGGGAGCCCCGGGCTTGTTATAATACCAGGTCATGGACGGGACAATATGCGTCTGGGCCGATGGGTTAAAGAAAATAGTTTCGCTGCGCCGGGCGCCTCCATAGTTGTTGAATCCTAAATTCGCAGTGTCAACCAGGTATTTCAGGACACTGATGTCCGTGACCGGGTCATAGCCGTCTTCCGTGGCGTTGAGCATAAACCAGAAGACCTGCACCGAGGTGATTCTTCGGTTGGTGTCGTCGTCCAGATTGACCTTGAGGACCGGGACAAAGCCCTTGACCATGCCGTTGCCGGTAATGGGTGAGCCGACTGCCACGTCATATTGCCCTTTAAGCGCACCGAGGCCGGTGCCGGTGTCGGTAATCACCCAGGACCACAGGCCGGTGGGAATCGTGCCGGAGAGCGAGCCGATTTGGAATGAAAGTTTCGGGAAGGCGCCTTCCCTGACAAACATATCCGGATTTGGGCCGCTTTCCCGCACGCCGCCTGCCGTGGTGGTGTAAGTGATGATTGAGGTGTTGGACAGCGGATTGTCGTAGGCATAGACGACCGTGTTATCGGTATTGGTCACCGCAGAGCCCAGGGGCGGGTGTAATGCGAAAATGGTTTTGGTTATACCGTTGGTGCCGCAGAGGTTGTCCATGTTATACTGCGGAGAATTACTGAACATCAATAATTGGTATGATTTGTAGGTGTATGACGGCGAAATCGGTGTGGCGGTGATTGCGGAATAATCAGTATCCCAGGAGAAATTCGGCTTCATAGTCCAGTAAATGCCGGTGCCGGAATCGTAATTGAGGTAGAAGTTCTTGACGAACTTAAAGAAGTCGTCGTTGCGGGCCAGGGCCGTGAGCTGGCTGGCGCTCATGGCAAAGGTGCTGGCCGTAATGGCCACGTTATCAGCCAGGGCCGTATCGGTATCGCTGACCAGATTGCCCAGGTCGAGCGACGAGGCGGTTACATCTTTGACCGGTATCTGGAGCAGGCTCTCGCCCGAACCGTCGTTCAGGGCGACATAACCAATAAATGCCGATGGGTCGGGCAAAAGTCCTGAATTTACCAGCAGCAGAATCCAGTCCACGTTCTTTTCCAGGGCGATATTGAAAGAACCGTCTGCGGAATTGATGGTCGCCGATATGGAACTCTCCATACCCTGTAAGGAGCCCATAACGGATTTGATGGCAATGACCTGGTCCACCACCGTGCCGGTGCCGTAGGCATAGGCGTAATTCATAAAAGGCGGCAGGAATTTATCAAAGAATCTTTGGGGCGGTGGCGTGTAGAATGCCTGATAACCGGAGCCGATTCGGCCGGTCAGGGTCAGTTTAGCAATGCCGCTACTGCCGCTGGAACCGGATGAGCCGCCGCCCCCGCAGCCGCCGTAAGTAAAACTCACGATAAGGGCAACGGATAAAATTGCGCCGGCGATAATCATTAGTTTGTTTTTCTTCGTTGTGAGCGATTCATGTGGGCTTGCCATACACGGTCTCTTCGAGTTCATAGTCAACTCCTTTGCTAGAATTAAGTTGTTACTAATAACATAACCGGTTAAAAGGGTTTGTCAAGACCCGTTAGAGATAGGTCGTTCTTCCGGGACGACCGTAATACTTTCAGTCGGAATCCGTCATATCAAACTGACAAATCCTATTTTACTGTTTCTATACGGTTACTATAGATAAAAAACCTGTTTCTGTCAAGAGAAACATTCAACTTTCCTAAGATTTTTCTTCAATCACACTTATCCCGCCAAGGCGTGATGGTTTTTGCCTTTTTGGACAACAGTTCTCCCGTCTCTTCCCAATAATTCTAACAACTTTATCCTGGGACACATTCAAACCCGGCTTTCCCTTCATTTCTCGTGGGACACATTCAATCCCTCTCCTGGGACACATTCAATCCCGGCTTTCCCTTTATTTAAGCGTCCTTTAGAATGCAGTTTTTCTAATCTATCACCCTTTTCACCGAAATGCAAATTAAATGCGGATTATGTCCTCCCCCGCCCGAACACATATCTTACAACAGGATTCAGCGGATTTATCCGATTAATCCGTTAAATCCCGTTGTTAGAATTATTCCGGTCAAGCCCGCGGATGGAATTGTTTATGGATGGCCTTGAGGCGTTCCTTGTCCACGTGGGTGTATATCTGGGTGGTGGAGATATCCGTGTGCCCGAGCATCTCCTGGACATACCTGATATTGGCGCCGTGCTCCAGCAGGTGCGTGGCAAATGAGTGCCTGAGGAGATGCGGGTGTATCCGGCCCCTGATTCCGGCCAGGCCGGCATAGCGCTTGAGTATCCGCCAGATCATATCACGGGTCAGGCGCTTTCCGCGCCGGCTGAAGAAGACCGTGGACTGGCTGGCCGGCTTTACCAGCGCGGGCCGGACTTCATTGAGGTATTTGGTCAGGCAGTCCCGGGCCATCTCGCCGATGGGGACGATGCGCTCCTTTGAGCCCTTGCCAAAACAGCGGATGTATCCGGCATCCAGATTCAGGTCAGTCAGTTTAAGGTCAGAGACCTCAGAGACCCGGGCGCCGGTGGCATATAACATCTCCAGCACTGCCCGGTTCCGGATTTCCAGCGGCTGCTTGCCGTTGCAGGCATTGAATATTTTTTCTATGTCAATATAAGAAAGCGTGTCCGGCAGTTTGTGCCAGGGCTTGGGCTTGTCCACCAAAATGGTCGGGTCGGTCTTGAGGTGGCCTTCGGCTACCAGAAACCTGAAGAACATCTTTAAGGCCACAATCCGGCGGATGATAGTGCTGGTAGAAAAATTCTTGGCCCGCTGAAACTGGCTGAATTTGTAGAGGTCGGCGGTAGAAATACTGCCGGGCGAAACGCTCGCATCTTTCTTTCCGCCCGTGATGTATCTTATGAAGAGTTCTATATCCGAACGGTAGGAATCCAGGGTGTTCTTAGAGAGAGAGCATTCGACGTCCAGGTAAGACAGAAACAAATCTAATTCTTTCATACAAGGAAAATATCCTGCCACTAAGGCACAAAGGCACAAAGAATTCTTAGTGTCTTAGTGTCTTCGTGGATAAATTACCAAAAATCTCTTGACTAATCTATATTATAAATATAAAATAAAACTCTATTTAAATTACTAATTTAGAATGTTTAGACCCTGAACCAAGTTCAGGGTGACAGTCTTCGAACGGAGGTATTGAATGCCAGCGAAAACCAAGAACGAGAAACCCAAGACAGAATCATTCCAGGACAAGGCGGCGTCCAACCCCTTCTTTGATATGTGGACAAAGTTTGCGGATTCTTATACGAAATCAAACCCTTTCAGCAACCCTTTCGCGGCCAATCAAAACATAGGCGGATTCCATCCGGACTGGCTCAGGGGTTATGATGAGATGGCCAAGCAGTTCTACAACCTGCCCGAATGGCTTGGTCAGGCGGGTATGCCGATGGGCGGCGCCTCCGGGAATATCTTTCCAAAATTCGTCGAGGCGGCTGACGTTTATATGAAACTCTTCAAGGCCTGGACCGATAACGCCGGCAATATATCCTCCTCGCCCGAGGCGATGCAGAACCTGCTTAATCTCTGGATGAACAGCCAGAAAGAGGTCTTCGGCAAGTTGTTCGGACTGCCGGCGCCAGCCGCGGCTAATATGGGCGACTTCAGCGAGTCCATCAAGAAATCACTGGAGAACTTTACCCTATTCTACGACCAGAATTACAAGCCCTTTGCGGAGAACTGGACCAAACTTTCCGGCCAGATGCAGGACGCGTTCCAGGGCAAGCAGGACCCGGCTAAATACCGGGAATTATATAATTCCTGGATAAAGGGCTATGAATCCGCCTTCGGCAAGTTCCTGAAGATGCCCATGGTCGGGCCATCGCGCCAGGTGATGGAGAAAATCCACAAGAGCATCGATTCATTTATGAAATACTGCGGGGCCACGGTTGATTTCAATATGGTCCTCTATTCGCCCAGCAAGGCCACCATCGAGGAACTGGCCCAAAAGGCCCAGACCATCCTCAAGGGCGAGGTCACCCAGGAGAAATACAAGCAGTTCTACGAACTCTTAGTCAAGACCTTTGAAGACCGGTTCTACCAGTTGTTCAAGACCCCGGCATTCACCGAGTCCATCAAGACCACGTTGGATGCGTATCTGGATTTCCGCAATAACCATTTCGCGGTGATTGAGGAGATGCTCAAGTCCACGCCGATTATTACCCGGACCGAGATAGACGACGTTTACCAGGAACTTTATAACCTGAAGAAACGGATAAAAGAATTGGAGCAATTGCTCAAGAGCCAGGGAAAGAAGACAGTAGCGAAATAACATTCAAACACTAATCCCCCTTTAGAAAAGGGGGATACCCGCCCGCCTGACGGCGTTCGGGCGGGAAGAGGGATTTAAATCTCCCCTAACCCCTCTTTTTTAGGTAGCCGTTCCGCTTCAGCGGAATACTGCTACCTATATAACTGGCAGTAAAACTGCCAGTAATCAAAGAGGGGAAAACGTGGAATATGGAAAATAACGACTGGTAGCCCAGTATTATTGAAAGGACTGAAGAATGCCGGAGAAGACAACCGCATCAGAAGGCACAAAGATAAATTTCGTTCAGGAGATGGATTTCCTGCAGAAGAAATTCCTCAAAGGACTGGAGATTCTGACCCAGCCGAGGGAGACCACGACGGCGGTCACGCCCTCTGAACTGGTCTACCAGGAAGACCGGATGAAGGTCTTCCATTATGTCCCAGTCCAGAAGAAATTGCATTCACCGCCGGTGCTGATGGTCTATGCGCTGGTCAACCGCCAGTATATGCTCGACCTCCAGCCGGACCGGAGCGTTATTAAGTATCTGCTCGACCAGGGCATTGACGTCTATCTGATTGACTGGGGCTATCCGGCTCCAATGGATAAATTCATCACTCTGGAGGATTACATTGAGGGCTACCTCAATAATGCGGTGGATAAAGTCCTGGAACTCTCCGGCGAATCCAAACTAACCCTGGCCGGCATCTGCCAGGGCGGAACTTTCTCGGCTATCTATGCATCTCTGCATCCGGACAAGATTAAGAACCTGATTACCATCGTGGCGCCGGTTGACTTTGATACGGACACGGGCCTGTTAAACGTCTGGTCCAAAGGATTGGACGTGGACAAGATGGCCAAAACATTCGGCAATATTCCGGGCGACTTTATGAATATCGGATTCCTGCTGATGAACCCTTTTAGGCTGGTGATGGATAAATACATCGGATTTATGGTAAACATTGACGACAACAATTTCGTCAACAACTTTATCCGGATGGAAAAATGGATATTTGATTCGCCGGACCAGGCCGGCGCGGCCTGGAAACAGTTCATCCGGGACTGCTACCAGAAGAATCTGCTCATTAAAGGCGGACTCAAGATAGGCGATAAGACCGTGAATCTCAAAAACATCACCATGCCGGTCCTGAATATCTTTGCCGAGTATGACCACCTGGTGCCGCCGGCCTGCTCCAGGGAATTCACCAAGCACACGGGCAGCAAGGACACCGAGATTGCCTCGTTCGCCACCGGACATATCGGGATATTCGTCTCGTCCAAGAGCCAGAAAGAGATATGCCCGCGGATGTCGGAATGGATAATAAAAAGGTCTAAATAAACCTTAAAGATAAAGGAATAGTTTATGACAGAATTAAAATATGCCAACATCAAGGTAGGCGACAAGGCCTCGTTTTCCAAGACCATCAGCGAGGCGGACATCTACAACTTTGCCGGGATTTCCGGCGACTTTAATCCGGTGCACATTGACGAGGAATTCGCCAAGGCCGGGCTGTTCAAGACCCGGATAGCCCACGGATTCCTGGTCGGGAGTTTCATCTCCACCGTCCTGGGCACCAAATTACCGGGGCCGAATACGATTTATCTCTCGCAGGAACTGCAATTCAAGGCGCCGGTCAAGATAGGCGACACCCTGACAGCCGAGTGCGAGGTGCTGGAAAAGATAGACAAGAAGAAGATACTCAAGATGAAGACCACGGTCTATAACCAGACCAAGACCCCGGTCATTGAAGGCACAGCCACGGTATTGAAATACGAAACGTAGAAGCAATTCTACCTGGTGCGTTTTGGCGACGCCCCGGCTGAATTTGTTTTCTTAAGCACCGGTTCCTGCAACACGATATACGGCTGGTCAAACTGGACCTTGACCACTTTTATGCCCTGTAACTGGGGCGAGACCTCCAGCACCCGGCAGAGGTTCTTGATTTTCTCCGCGGCTGACAGTTCAAAAGGTTTGTCCGTATTTACCGGCCGGCCCCATTCTATCTGGGTATGGTTGCCGGTCAGGATGACTATTTCGCTGGACTGCTTGTTGCGCCTGCCGCCGCTGTTGGTAATGTCTATGGCCGCAATATCAAGTTTCTGATAGACATCATATTGCTTGAATGCACCGGCCACATCAATGGCGTCGGTCAGGCCCTGGTCCTGCCATCTTTGGCCCGGCATCGGCGGAGAGTTGCGCACCCCGACCACGATAGGCAGGGTGATGGGCAGATTCGGCACCGTGTAATATTCGCCCGGTATCCGGACCGAGTCCTTGTCCACCAGATAATAAAAACTGCGGTTATTCCATTTCTTGAGTTCCACCACCACGACCGGCCGGCGCAGTTCCAGTTTGACGTTAAGTTTGTTGGGGAACTGTTTTTCTATTGAGTCCACCCGGGCCACCCAGGGGTTATTCTCGTATTTGGCCAGCAGGCGCGGAATCAGGTCTTTATCAAATATGGATATCTGGCCTTCCAATTTCATAGAATTGCGGATGGCATCCTCAAAAGACGGGTCATTGCACCAGTCCGGCGCGGCCAGGACTTCTAATGGCGCCAGATTAATCTGGTATTGGGGTTCTATGGCATAATGGGCATAGACCTTGCGGTGGATAATCAGAAGCAGGAAAACCGTAGCGCCGAGCACGAATGCCGGAATCGCTAAACGTTTAACGCCGTACCACAGTCCCTCGGAGATTTTCATATGCCCATCTATCGGCAAATGCAGGATAATTCTAAAGTGAAGATTAGAAAGACAGGATAACTTATGACCACCAAATGCGTTTTATGTCCCGTAGGTATTACGTACATTCCGACTATTTACTGACTCTTGCGAAATGAGAACCAAGCCGTCTAAAGAGTGTCATTCTGAGCCCGAAGGGCGAAGAATCTCGTTCCAAACCCTCATGAAATGCAGATTCTTCACTCCGCTTCGCTCCGTTCAGAATGAGAGAGGAGGCGTTTCGCAAGAGTTCAGTATTTAATCTAATGGGAAAGGAGTGGGATTGAACCGCTGTTTGCTGAATTTCTGGGCGGTGCGGAGTTTACGTTGGTTGGCTTTCCTTCTTGTCTCGCTGGGTTTCTCGAAATAAGCCACCCGCTTTAATTCATTGAAGATGTTGGCATCAATGCATTTCTGCTTGAAATGCTTGAGCGCCCTCTCGATGGAACCTTCGACCCTTATTCTTACGCCTGCCATATTCAGATTATCTCAAACTTTCTTCCGGACGGGACTAACACCCCTGAGAGGATTCCGAGCCTAAGTTGTTAGCTATTATGGCCGGATGAGTAATCCCGTCCGAGAAGAAAAAGTTTAGTTTATCCTATTGACCGGTAGATGCCTTGTTCTTAGCAAAGCAACCGTCGCAATAAACCGGTTTATTTAATCTAGGTTTAAATGGAACCGTGGTTGGCTGACCGCATCCCGCACAAGTTACCTCGGTGCGAACACGTTCGCCACGAAAGCCGCCGCCGTCACGAGTACCAAACTGATTACGTCTGTTCTGTCGGCAAGCCGGGCACCGTTTCGGTTCGTTTGTGTACCCTTTTTCCTGGTGGAATTGCTGCTCCTGTTCTGTGAACGCGAAGTCGCCGCCACATTCCGCACATTTCAACTGTTTGTCCGCCATGTTTGTATATTCTCCTTTCGAATCCTTGGTCTCAGGGCCTCCAAGAACCGTATTATTTGTATGCTATAATATCTGTGTACCAATGTCAAGAAAATTATAAATAATTTCTAATATATTAGCCAAATGCAGAGGAGAGAACACGAATCCCACGAATAAATAATTTTATCGCTTTGTATTATTCGTGTCATTCGCTCTATTCGTCCTATTCGTGTTTAGTATTTATCTGTGCTTACTTCATTCGACTAATTTATTACGTCGTTCTCTATTAAACAGATAATAAAGCATCGGCACCAGAAACAGGGTCACCAGGGTGGACAACAGTAAGCCGCCCAGGATGGTGGTGCCCAACGGCCTCCAGGATGCGCTGCCTTCGCCTGACTGTAAGGCCATAGGCAAGAGACCGAAGACCGTGGTCAACGTGGTCATCATTATAGGACGCAGTCGCCTGACCCCTGATTGCCTGATGGCTTCCAGCAGGCCGATTCCATAACCGCCGTCAGCCACCGGACGCCTTAATAAATTGATATAATCAACCAGGACAATGGCGTTATTGACCACAACACCGACTAAGAGGACCAGGCCCAGGAGCGAAACCATGCTGAGAGGATACCCCCTCAGGAAAAGCGCCAGGAATACGCCGCTGAACCCGAAAGGAACGCTGAAAATAATGATAAACGGGTCAACCAGCGATTCAAACTGGCTGGCCATCACCGCATAAACCAAAAAGATACTAAGCAACAACAATAATATCAGGTCACGGAAGGACTTTTTCTGCTCGGTGCGCAGGCCGGCGATTTTGAGGTTGACGCCTTCGGGCAACACTATTTTGGAAACCTCTTTTTCGATGTCATCGGCCACATCGCCCAACGGCCTTTCATGTAGATTGGCTTCCACCCTGACCACGCGGGTCTGGTTCTTGCGTTCTATCTCTATCGGCCCCATATCCTCATAAATCTTAGCCACATTGGAGAGAAGCACGTTTTGGCTCATTGCCGGAGAGGCGATAGAAGTGTCGAGCACATTTTCGGCGAACCGGCGGTCTTCAGGCCGCAGACGGATGAAGATATCATATTCCTCGCCTTTTTCACGGTATTTGGAAACGGTCTTTCCGTAGAAATACGTCCGGACGGTCTGGGCCACGGCATTCTTAGTCAGTCCCAGATTGGCCGACTTATCGGCATCAACCATAACCTTCCATTCGGGCTTGGCAATCGCGCGGCTGACGGCCGGGTCCTTGGCGCCGGGCGTCTCTTTCATAATGGCCTTGACCTGAGACGCTATTTTATCGGTGTCATCCATATTACTACCGTAAATCTCCACAGAAATTGGTTTGCCTGAACTGGACATCAGCTGGGCCATCGGGTCGCCGGTCTTGACATCCATTTTGACAATGCCGGGCAGGGCATCAACTTTCTCTCTGATAATCTGGGCGATAACCTTGTCGGAACGATTCCGCTGCCCCACCTTGACTAATTTAAGCCCGACCATCACCACATTGGTGCCTTCCTTCATTCCCATCATTGAACCGCCCAGTCCGACCGAGCCGGTCCTGATATATAAATCACGCATATCCTGGCCGCAGGCCGCGCGACAGATTTTATCCAATTCCATCCCGATTTTAAGCGATTCCTCCATCCGTTTGCCGGGCGGCAGTTCTACGGTCACCCTGATATCGCCGGTATCTTCTTCCGGAAAGAATTCAGTGCCCATCAGCGGGATAAGGGCAATGGAACCCAATAGAATCAGGACAGCAATAATAACCGTTTTAATCCTATGAACCAGCGCCCAGTCAAGCGCCGAGCCATAAAGGTCTTCTATATATTTGAACCAGCCATGCTTTTCAAATGATGACTTGGCGCTTAAAAACCTTGAAGCCAGCATCGGCGTGAAGGTCAGAGCGGTCACTAATGACGCCACAATAGTAACGATAACCATTACGGCTAATTCCTTGAACATAATGCCGGTGATGCCTTTGAGAAATATAAGGGGAATAAAGACCACGATAGTAGTAAGCGATGAGGCGCTGATAGCCAAGCCCACCTCTGAAGCGCCGGTAATGGCGGCCTTAGACGGGTCAGCCCCGCGCGCCCGGTGGGTGAAGATATTCTCCATTACCACAATCGCATTGTCAACCACCATACCGATGGCAATACATATACTGGCCAACGATATCATATTGATAGTCCGGCCCCAGATATACAGGAAAATAAATGAACTGATTAACGAAAACGGTATGGTCAAAGTAATGATAAAACTTGAACGCAATTCCCCGAGGAACAGGAGGGTTACGATGAGAACCAATATTCCGCCCCAAAATATGGTGTCACGGAGATTTTTAATAGTAAGATTAATCATATCGCCGGTGTTGAACATCTCAATGATTTTTATATCAGGCGGCAGGTTCTTCTTGATAATCTCTATTTTATTCTGGACATTGCGGCAGACCTCGTTGCTGTTGGCGCCGGACTGTTTCTGAATCATCGCCATCATCCCCGGAACGCCATTGACATAAACCATCCCGGGCGGTTCTTTGAAATCATCGTTGATAACCGCGATATCCTTGAGCCGGACGGCTGACCCGGTAACGGAAACCCGGACAATGGTTTCGCCTATCTCGCGGATATCTTTGTATTCGCCGGGCGTCTGAAGCATATATTCATTGGGCCCGACCTTGATACTGCCGGCCGGCTGCGAGATATTGTGCAGGCGGATGGCGGATTCCACCTCGTTGATGGAAACGCCGTAAGCGGCTAATTTACCCTTGTCTATTTCTATATTAATCTGGCGCTGGAGCCCGCCGATTAACTGGACTGCGCCAACCCCTGCTATCTGTTTAAGAGGCGTGGCCAGGCCTTTATCCAGGGTTTCATAGAGTTTACCCAGATTCTCACGGGCCGTAATGCCATACCCCAAAACCGGTATGGACGTGGTGCTGAATTTGATGATGATGGGCTTATCCGCATCGTCCGGCAGGCGCATCTCGGTAAAACCGAGCCGGTCCCGGATTTCGTTCGCGGCCTCGTCTAAGTTTGTGCCCCAGTTGAAACGGCAAATCACATTGGAGACACCCTCGCGGGAATAGGAAACGAGTTCCGTGATATTGCTGACAATGGAAAGGTCGTTTTCTATATGCTTGGTTATGGCGGTTTCCACGTCTTCGGCTGATGCCCCGCGATAGGTGGTGATGACCGTAATGGACGGTATCTCCATCTCCGGCATCAGGTCTATGGGCAGAAAAAGAATAGCCATCACACCCATAACGATAATGGCCAGGAATATCATCAGGTTGGTTACCGGCTGCTTAACCCCAAACTGCGGTAAAAACATATTTACTCCTATTCCGAATGGCGCCACCCTCGTGTGGATGTCGCCGCAACTCCTGGCGATGTCGCCGGAACTCCTGGCGAATTCACCGGAACTCCTGGCGAATTCACCGGAACTCCTGGCGAATTCACCGGAACTCCTGGCGAATTCACCGGAACTCATGGCGAATTCACCGGAACTCTTGGCGATGTCGCCGGAACCCCTGGCGAATTCGCCGGAACCCCTGGCGATGTCGCCGGAACCCGTCCCGCCGAGGTGGGATAACTTAGGGGCTATTCCGTCTTTACGACACCCACTTTGCAACCATCAAATATATGAGGCCCTACAGAGGTAATTATGGTATCGCCGGCCGCCAGCCCTTCTTTTATCTCGACCAGACCGCGGGAATAAATCCCCGGGTTGACCTTGACTTTTTTAGCCAGACCGTCCTGAATGGTGTATATCGCATATTCCTTAGTGTTCCCTAATATGTCATAAACAATCAGGTCTTTGGGAATCGCGATGACGTCTTTTTTGCTGTCTAATATCAACTCTATCCGGCAGAACATCCCGGACTTTAATATCTTATCGCTATTATTCAACTCTATCTCTATTTCAAGCGTCCGGCTCCGCTGGTCAACAGCCGGCGCCACATAAGTAACCATTCCGACAAATGTCTTATCCGGATATGCATCAGCGGTAATTATCGCCTGGGTCAGCCCGGTCTTGACACGCGACAGTATTGTTTCAGGAATAGATGCGGTTATCTTGACCGTGTCCACCTGGATTATGGTAAAAACCGGCCTCTGGGGCGTGACCATATCGCCCATATCAACGTATTTCTGCGCGACAATTCCGCTGATGGAGGCGCGGATATTCGCCTCGGCCAGGTTGATTTTCGCCTGTTGCAGGACCGCCTCAAGTTGCTTTACCTGCGCCTCAACGGCCTCTTTCTGGGCCAGCAAGGCATTATACTGGGTCTCTATTTGGTCTTTCCTGGATTCCGAGACCGCGCCCTCTTTGCTCAACTCGCTCATCCGGTCCAATTCCTTCTTGAGATTAGCCAGGTTTATCTGGAGTTGTTTTAATTGGGCACCGACCGCCTCCAGGGAAGCCGCGGCCTGTTCGGTCTGCGCCTTTATGGCCGAGTGCTCCAGCACGGCCAGGATATCGCCGGACTTGACCTCATCGCCGCTCTTGACCTTCAATTCTTCTACCCGGCCGCTTATCTTGGTATATACATCCACCTGATTGATTGCTTTAATGGTCCCGAAGAATGACATCGTCTCCATCAGGTCTGTCTTGGCTATCTGCTGGACTGAGACCGAAATGACTTTCTCGCCGTTGTCATTCTTCGCCTTCTTGCTTTCCCGCTCTTTGTATCGCGTATAGATTAGCCACCCGCCTCCGGTTACTATTATAATAACCAATAACCAGATAATTGCTTTTTTCATATAATAATCTCCTTGTTTCTTATTTCCCAGTTACCAAATCCAGATTCGCCTTGGCCAAATTATACTGGTAAAGCGACTGGACGTAATTCTTGGAAGCCGTGTCCAGCGCCATCTGGGTATCCATCACCTCTAATTGGGTATTGACGCCGTTTTTATAGCCAATCTCAGCCAGGCGCAGACCTTCCTCGGCCTGCTTGATGTTCTCATTTTGCGTTTCTATCAGAACCACGGAATCCTGAACCGATGACACGGATTGCCTGACCTCCAGTTTGATTCGCTCCCTGATATCCATCTCGGCAATTTCCGCCTGCTTAAGCAGCGATTCCTCCTGGCGGATGCGCGCCTTTATCCGGCCCCATTCAAATACCGGGACAGAAGCCACGGCCACGATATTCCAGTAATCGCCCCAGCCCTGCGTCAGGAACTCTTTCCTTGAAGGATACTCGTAACCGAAATTCCACATCAGATTAAATGCCGGCTTGCCTTCGGACTCGGCCAGGACGATTGATTGCCTCTGCATGTCAATCCGTAACTGGGCTATCTTCAGGTCGGACCGGTTATGAAACGCATCTTCCAAGCCCGCAGGCAGTCCCGCTAAGAGGGGCAATCTGGCAGAATGTTCCGGCACCTCCTTGCCGCCGACCGGCATACTTAACTTATCCGTCAGTTTCAGCGACTCAGCCCCTTCCAGAGGCAACCCTATTGTATTAAAGAATAATAACCTGACATTCTGCAGGTTGGTCTCGCTCTGAATCCGCATTGCCCGGATATTGGTCAACTGGACCTGTACCCGTAGCAATTCATATCTGAAACTCAGTCCCTGTGCTGCCATCTTCTGGATATTCTCCAAATGGTGCTTGGTTAACGTCTCGCTCTTGCGATTTACCTCAACAATGGCTTCATTAAGAAGCACGTCATAATACGCCTTCTTCGCCAGGAATACTACCCGCTTGGCGATGTCATCATTCTGATTTGACTGGATTGTCTTACCCAGCAGTGCGGACTCAACGCCGGCGCTGATGCGCCCGCCGCTGTAAATCGGCTGCTTGATGGACAACTCTCCCTTGGAGTTATTCACATCGCCTATTGTGCCTGAGACGCCCGGCCCAATTGACACAGTGGCCACCTCATCAAACCGGGTATAAGAAGCGGTAGATGCGAGCGAGGGATACTTTCTGGCATTGGCCTCGTTTAACCGCTCATCCGCATAATTCATACCCTCCCTGGCCATCAACACCTGCCGGTTATTGGCCAGGGCTGTCTCTATGCTCCGCTCCAAAGACAACCCTTCCATGCCGGGTTGTTCACCCGCCGTAGATTCAGCGAAGGCGGGCCCATCCGCATTGAGAAACATAGCCATTGCTGCAAAAGTAATCACCGTCAGAACTAAGCGAAGCGTGACCATGAGCGTAGCGATATGAACAATTTTATTCTTTATCATAATAATAAATTATTAATAAATACCTCTTCTAAATATTCACCCTTCTCCTTAAAGGATTGCTTGTTTCCGCCTAAGAAAGTAGTAAAGAGAATACCGTAGAAAACATCTATCAGAAGATTGGTTACCGCCCGGGGCGGCATATTCTTCATCAGTTTCTGCTCAATACATCTTTGGATTAACGACTCCACCTTCTTGAATCCCCGGCCGTAGTATTTCAGGTAGAGAAATTTGGAGTGATGCTTGTATTCACTGCGGTAGTGGACGAATATCTCCAGGAGATTCAGGTTCCGGCTGAAGAAATCCATATGGCTCCGGATAACGGTCTTAAGGCGCTCGATAGGATTGGTAATGCCGTCCGCATTGGCGGCTATCACATCGGCCAGTTGGTGCATCATCTGCTCCATCACGGCGGTAAAGAGTTTCTCCTTGGAAGGGAAATAGCGGTAGATGGTGCCCTTGCCCACGGCTAATTTATCGGCAATCACTTCCAAGTCAGTCAGATGATAGCCGTTCCGGGCAAAGACATCGGAAGCCACTTTAAGAATTTCCCGGCGCCTCTGCTCCTTAATAGTTTTAATTCTCTCCGACCTTTTCATGTAAACCTGCCTTATCAATTAAATCCCCGCCTCCGCCCAAGGCGGACAGCCCGACACGCGCTTAAAATAGACGGACTCGTTAGTCATTCTATTTATATCAAACCTGCAAACAATGTCAACAGTTTAATAAATATTTTGTAAAAATTATGAAAATAGTAAAAATACTTGACAAAATGCACCGAATAACTATTTTACTCTAATCAGCAATGCATGCTAACTGATTAGAGCGAGGAGATATTTTTATGGCGCATAAAAAAGGCGGCGGTTCAAGCCGCAACGGCCGCGACAGCAACAGTCAAAGACGCGGCGTAAAATGCTACGACGGCGAAGTAGTCACATCCGGATCCATCCTGGTCCGCCAGTGCGGAACCGTTTTTAAACCCGGACTTAACGTCGGCGTCGGACGCGATTACACCCTCTTCGCCCTGAAGAACGGCACGGTGAAATATCTCAGCGGCCACCGGGTAACTATCCTGGCCCAGAATTAATTACTCGCCCGTACGGGCGAGTTATGGCGCTGCAGGCGCCGCTACATTTTACTTTATGGTAGAATTGACATTGACCTTTGAACGCCGCCCGGTAAATACCTTTAAGTTGGATAAAGACATTATTCTCATCGGCCGCGACCCGACCTGCGAAGTCCGGATAGATAACGTCGGCATCTCCAGACACCACGCCCGGATAGAAAAACACGATAATATCTATACACTCTACGATTTAGGCAGCAGTAACGGCACCTATGTCAAGGGCCAGAAAATCACCCAGTATAACCTTAATAACGGCGATGAAATCAATATCTGGAATTTCTCCATCTTCTTCAAGATACCCGAATCCGAACAGGTCAAGGAAGAAGTTAAGGCGCCGCAGAAGATAGATATTGACGCCACGATTGCCATAGACCGCAAACAACTCGACCTCAGGCAGAAGGAACGGAGTTCTACCCTGCTGGCCCACCTGAGTTATACCGATAAAAAGAAAGGCGACCTGACCTTTGCCATAATGAAAACCACCACCTTCTTCGGCAAGAGCCCCAAGTGCGAGTTTCCCATCTCCGGCTTTTTCGTCCAGCACCGCCAGGCCGCCATAATCAGGGATGAAATCGGGTTCAGGTTCATCAATTTCGCCAATAGCGCCAGAGGCACCGTCAACAACCAGGGTGTTGACGACTACCGCCTGAAAAACGGCGACACTATCAGAATCGGCTCACAGACCTTTAAGTTCAATGAGGGACTACCAGCCAGATAAATCTTATTCGGCAGGCCCTTTACCCCGTTAGAAATATAATATTTTTGTCTGGTTTGAAACCATAAGTTTTATTATATCATACAGATATTTCTAACGGGGCGAGGAGATAACCAGCACAGAAATTCTATATTACCTACATGCGCCAGTGAGTGACTTTATATGCAGATGGCAAATAATGAACCAAACAACATCTCTAACGAGGCAGGCCCCAACCAATCCGACTATTTGTTCCAGCGCCGCCAAATGGTAGAAACCCAACTGGCCGGCCGGGGCATCAAGGATAATCGGGTCATCCACGCATTATTGAAAGTCCCGCGGCATCTTTTCGTGGATGGACCTAATATCCAACAGGCCTACGAGGATAATCCCCTGCCTATCGGATGCAACCAAACAATTTCCCAGCCCTATATGGTGGCGTTTATGCTGGAGCAACTGGATGTGCATAGCAATTATAAGGTCCTGGAAATCGGCTCCGGCTCCGGCTACCAAACCGCCCTGCTGGCTGAATTGTCCAATGATGTTTATACCATAGACCGATTGCCAGAACTGGCCCAAACCGCCCAAAAACGGCTGGAAGGGTTGGGCTATCGCTCTGTACATTACACTGGGCTGTTAGAGTCCCAGAGGGACGAGTTACAGCCCAGTATAGTTAGCAGTAATTCGCTACCGCTCAAACTGCTACACTATAAGACCGGCGATGGCACCCTGGGCTGGGAGGAGTTCGCACCCTATGACCGGATTATTGTCAGCGCCGGCTCGCCCAGTGTCCCTAATAAACTGGTTGAACAATTAAACGTTAATAACGGAATCCTGCTCTGCCCGGTGG
>ERZ1292633.76-Hain-H41-02um-R1-76-length-135436-cov-14_pt3 | contig 65018 bp, 62 predicted proteins | sample MGYA00564406_ERZ1292633 | MGnify/ENA primary metagenome ERZ1292633 (study PRJEB36523, sample SAMEA6512639) | groundwater metagenome | collected 2019-01-08 | study: AquaDiva: Metagenomics assemblies of 32 groundwater samples
CTGTCCTCTGCGTCGCCGCACTTTCCGGAAGAGCCCTTCACAACGAGCGTCGAGGTGCCATCCTCGTTCGTCCGCACCCTGATCTTCACGCCGACCTTGGTGCCGTCGAACCGAACGTGGATCCCGTGATCTGACGTCTTGACCGTCACGGTCCCGCCGGTCGCACTGTCGAAGGTGACCGTCCCGTCGGCTCCCACCGTGTAGTTGACTGCCACGGCGGTCCCGTCGCAGAGGTGTGCCGACCAGGTTCGCGCGCCCGCCAGGACGCCTGGCGCCGCCGTCAGCTTCTGGCGATCCTTGCCGCTGAGCGTGATCTTGAGGTGGGCCGTCCCATCTTCCTGATCAACCTCGATGGAAATCTTGAGGCGCTTGGTAAAGCCGTCGTGAGCGAAGATGACCCCGCCACTCGCCGACGCATCCCCATCGTCGTCCGCGTCGGTGGACGGAGGCTTGAGCTCCCAGGTGATGCTGGGGTCCGGCGTCGTGGGCGTCCCGATGGACAGGGTCGGACTGCCGCTGCCGTCTGCACCGATGGTGTACGGCACGGTCGAGTCGGCGTTGGTCCCGAACACGTCCGCGGACCAGGTGCCGGCCCCGACGAAATCGGCGAGCGCGGCCGACTTCGCGCTGATGGACAGCCTGTCGCCCTTCGCCCTCACCGTGACCTTCGTGGTCCCGGCGGTATTCGCGAACTTGACGATGCCCGGTTCGGTCGTGGTAGATGCAAAGTCGCCGACTGGCGTCAGCGTCACACCGGAGATATTGCCAACCGGATCGAGGGTGACGTCGACCGTCAGGGTCGTGCCGAGCAGCGGCAGCGTCGTCATCATGCCGCCCGTCTGGGCGATCGGCTCGCTTGTGTTGGCGGCCGCCGCGGCCGGGAATGTCAGTAGTCCGAGTGCCACTACGGCCGCGAGGCCACGCGCACGTCGCGATCCAAGTCGTTTCATCCGACCCCTCCTTTGTTCGAGAGCGATACCGGCGGTCGTCCGCCGCGGGGAGACGTCGTCTGATCCCGTCACTACCTTGAGGGAGCTGGCTCCACAAAGGTTTCAGCGATCCTACGTTTGGCGATGCCCTCGTGCGCAAGTCAATGGTACTCGCGGACCACCGCCGATGGTTCCCGCGCCCACGCTGGTGGGCCGACACGCCCGGCTCCCGTCGCGCGGGTGGGTCGGCGCCGCTGCCCGCACGGCGTGTGATCTCGCGTTCGGGCTCGGAAGGTTCGGGATGACGTTGTCGGGCCGAACGTCTGGGGGGCCACGATCATCGTGCGCGGGGCACAGGAAGGTCGCCGGTCCGAGTCCCGCGGATCGAACCAGACAAACCTCGTTCATGGACGAGGGTCGATCGATCGGGCTGGTTGTCATCAACGATCGGGCTGAAGCCGCGCATCTCGTCGAGGCCGAGGATGATGAGACCACCACCCGGCTGGTTGGCGAGAGCGCTCAGCGTCTCGGTAAGCGACTGCGGCAACCCACCGCCTGCCGACTTCACCTCAACGGAGGTCCTGTCGCCACCCGCCGCTCGCAATTGGGCGACGAGGGCGGAAAGGTCCTCGGGCATAGCAGCGAATGTAACGGATCGAGATGTTACGTGCAGCCCCAAACCGTTACGTCTACGGTCGCGCCTTCTGTCTGTCGGAAGACCTGCTGCGTGGTGAACAGCAGATCCTCGTGGCCGAATCCGACTGGATCGGCTGTTAGTGGACTGGGCTTGTCGAACTCGCCGACCGGACCAAGGGCGCCGCCGAATCGTGTAGTTAGCAGGTCTTCCCAGGGTGACGAGCGTTGTGGCAGGCCAACTGAGGTGCCACGAGTCGCCCGGAGACTAGACAGCAGGTCTTCCTGAGCACGAACCGGGGAAGTGGAGCCGACACTCGGATTTGAACCGAGGACCTGCTGTTTACGAAACAGCTGCTCTACCGCTGAGCTATGTCGGCGCGAGGCCAGAATAGCCGATGCTCGCAGACAGCAGTCTCTACGCGACCTTGACGGCGATCAGGGGATACGGACCGGATCACCCGCACATCGTTCGAAGAGCTGACAACTGTCGCGTTTCCGCTGCGGTACGTCCGACCGGGCACAGGTGCCACCCGGAGCCGATCCACACGAAGCGTGACCCGCCGATGGACTGAAACAGTTGACCCGCCCCCGAGCATCTGTGGGGCATGGCGACCTTGATGGGCCAGATGGAGGACAACCTCGCCGGGGCTGTGTCATTGGCTGCCGCCGGCGACGAGGCTGCGCTCGCCAGGATCATCCAGGCCCACCACGACGACATGACGCGGGTCTGCTTCGTGATCTGCGGCGACCTCGACATCGCCGACAAGGCGGTCCAGGCGGACACTCGGACCTGCCGACCTGACATGGTGGGTTCTTCCCTTGCTACCCGTGCCTTACCTTTGGTAGCATCGTAGTATGAAGGTCAGTGTGAGCCTGCCCGGCGAAGACGTCCAATTTCTCGATTCCTACGCCAAGGAGCAGGGGCTCGAATCTCGATCGGCCGCCCTCCATCGAGCCGTTCGCCTGCTTCGCACCGCAGAACTCGGTGCTACCTACGAAGCGGCGTGGGACGAATGGGCGGCTGAGGGCGAGGCCGAGCTCTGGGAATCGACGACTGGCGACGGAGTCGGGTCGTGATGCGGCGCGGCGACATCCATTCCGTCGATCTCGATCCCGCGTCCGGCTCTGAGGCCAACAAGCGCCGCCCAGCAGTCATCGTCAGCAACGACGCGGCCAACGCGACGGCGGGGCGACTGGGTCGCGGCGTCATCACGGTCGTTCCCGTCACATCGAACGTCGAACGCGTCTATCCGTTCCAGGTCCTGCTTCCAGCCGCCGAGACGGGGCTCGACCGCGACTCCAAGGCGCAGGCTGAACAGGTCCGCTCGATCGCCGTGGAGCGGGTGGGTGACCGGCTGGGCGTCGTCCCAAACGCGATCATGCTCGATGTCGACGAGGCCCTCCGCCTGCATCTGGGCCTATAACCCGGGGGACCTACCGTCACCGCGGCGAAGCGGCGCCACGTTCGAGAGCGTACGCTTTGTTGCGCCCGCAATGGGCTCGCGCGCATAGCGCATCAGCGATCTTGTCCCACGGGAACCGCGTCCACATTCGGCGCGTCACGAGGCCATGCAAACCCCACGTCGACTTTCCCTTGCGCTCGCCCTGACCATCCTCCTCGGGGCCTGCACAGCCTCCAGCGGTGCCTCGCCAACACCCACCCCCAGCGACCCCCCGGCTTCGACGCAGCCGGCGCCGGTCGTCGGCTCGCCGGAGGAGGCGGCGGCCCGCGTGCTCGCCTCCGATGTCCGCTTCACCGGCATTCTCCGGCTGGACCGCAACCTGATCGGCCAGGGCTCGTGGTGGGACGCCGAAGCACAGCCGGGCGGCTTCCGCGTCCAGGTCGAGATCGGCTGGGGCGATTGCCCGGCCGGCTGCATCAATCGCCACGACTGGATCTTCGACGTGATGGCCGACGGCACGCTCACGCCGGTCGAGGAGACGGGCGAACCACTTCCCGGCACGACCTACTGATCACCAGCCCGGTCCTCGCGCCCTGGACCACCGGAGCCCCGTCACGAAGTGAAGAAGCCGCGCCCCTCGGGCGCGGCTTCGAGGACTCTGGATCCCCGGGCGACCGAGGAGCGCTGAGGCTAGTTGATCAGCTTGACGACGTACGACCCATAGTTCGTCGTCCCGTTGCCGCCGCCCTGGACGACGACCAGGTTGGAGGAGTTCTGCTTGTCGACGAAGAAACCGCTGATCTGCTTGGTGCTGCCGCCGACGGAACCCGTCAGCTGGAACATGGCCCAGCCTTTCATCTTCCCGCTGTTGTCGACGATCGCCACCGGGAAGGGCGCCGCGCCCACATAGTTCGCGAGACCCGAGAAGAGCGTGGTGTGCGATCCGGCATTGAGCGGGCCGATCACGCTCTTGTCGAGGGTGACGGTTGTGCTCTCGCCCTCGTTGTCGATGAGGTTTTTCACGGTGCTCGAGTCACCGTTGCAGGGGTTGCCGTTGGCCGTACAGAAGACGGTCCAGTTGAACTGGTTCGGGCCCTGCGGGACGTCCTGGGTTCCGGTGCCGGGTTCGTCAAAGGAGACGGGACTGGCGGGCCCCAACCCACCGGGGAATGCGGACTCGTTGAAGATGATCGGCATCGCGCCGTTCGCACCGTTGGGCGCGCCGGACTGTGCGGTTGCGGTGGTACTGACGCCCCACGACGCCATCCCCACGATCCCCGAGAACGAGTTCCGGTGGGGCTTGTCGACGCCGACGACGACGTCCCATGCCCCGGCCGTCCCTGGGGCCACGGACACGCTCACGTTCACGCCCCCGGACCCATTGGTATAGCCGTTGTCCGACGCAACCTTCTGGGCGGCGGCGATTGCCGAGGTGATCGAGGCATTCGTCGTGTAGTCGTAGGCGCCGGCCATGCTTGCGGCGTCGGCAACGTTCTGCATGTCGCGGCGCTGGACGAAGGTCGACCCTCCGTCCAGGACGAGCCCGGTCATCGCCACGATCGCCACGAGGGCGAGCGCGAAGACGAACAGGACCTGTCCGCGCTCTCGCTGTGGGTCGATCGAGTGACGGTTCATTGGGATGTCCCTTTCTCAGTGGAGTTGCACGTGCGTGGTCGAGCCGAGGGTGCTGGGCGCGACCATGCTGAGGAGCGGCGTGATGACGCTGAAGGGCACCGAGACCGTGACCCGCACGAAGTCGCCACCGGCGCACGAGGTATTGCTCAACGAGGCATCGGTGATGCTCGTGCACTGGAGCACGATGCTGGCTCCGCCGCCGCCAAGTCCCGGTACCAGCTTCTTCTGGGTCGCGACGACGGCGAGCGTCTCGGTGCTGTTGCCGAGCGTGCAGGCGTTGGGGTCGCACGGGTGGACGCTGGTGACCCGCGCGATCTCGCGTGCGGCCTGCGACACGCCGTTGTAGATGTAGATCCCGCGCCCAAGGTCGACGACGCCCATGAGGAGGAACAGGAACGGGATCAGGACGATCGAGAACTCGACGAGCGCCTGGCCCCGCGAGCGATGCCCATCCAGGGGTTGCCCTGGCAAGGTCCGCTCGATCATGGCTTCACCTTCAGGGTGACGGATCCGGTCGTATTGGAATCCGTCGGGTTGGTCACCTTCAGGGTCAGGAGGTAGGTGCCTGCGGCCACATAGGTGTGGTTCCCTGGGTTCTGCGCAGTCGACGTGGTCCCGTCGCCCCACGACCAGAGCCACTCAGTGATCGCGCAACCCGGCGACGTCGACGTGTCGGAGACCGTCACCGTCACGGCGGCCTTCATGCTCGGAGGCGAAGTCGAGTAGGTGAAGCCGGCGCTCGGGACCGTGCAGCCGGGCGTCGGCGTGGGCGTCGCCGTCGGCGTCGCCGTCGCGGTGGCCGTGGCGGTTGGCGAGGCTGTGGCCGCCGAGGCGGCCGCCGGCAGAGCATCCAGCTGCTGGACCGACGACGCGGCGAAGCTCACGTTCTGCGTTCCGCCAAAGAAGGCGGCCATGAACGGCATCAGCAACTGGAACCGGCCGGCGACGGTCACGCGGACCGTGTTGCCGAGCACCTGGGTGCAGTTCGGCGAGCAGGTCATGGTGACGTCGGCGGGCTGGATGGCGACGACCGAGTTCTTCGCCTCGAGGAGCACCCGACAGACGACCAGGTTGGATGACCCATCGGCCGGACATGCGGCGCCGGCCGTATAGGAGCCGGGCGTCTTCGATGCCTGGAACGCTCCTTCCCGCGCCGCATTGGCCACGGTCACCTGCGCGGCGGCGATCCGGCCGAGGTCGAGGACGGCGCCGAAGAACACGATGAACACGGGCAGGATGAGGGCGAACTCGACGAGGCCCTGGCCGCGAGATCGACGGCGTTGCCGCAGGTGGAATCGAGGATTCGAACGAAGGCGCATTGGGCCCCTGTCATGCGTGATGAGATCCGTGACCTGGATGGTCCCGGCTGCACCTTTCAGCCTGCCTTGAATCGTTGCCAAGGTGCATAGCCCGACCGGGGTACCCTGCCCCGGCGATGGTCCGCAGGGTTCCCCATCACGTTGCACGAGTCGCCAGACACGAAGGAGCCGCGCCAATCGGCGCGGCGCCCGGGGGCCCCGCAGCGAACGGATCGGGGTCGCCCGCCCCAGCGACTATTGGCCCAGGCGCGGCTCGAGCAGCACGGGGGTTGTAGAGTCCGGTCCGTCGTATGTCTGGAAGATCTGCGACCCACCCGTGAACTGCGCGGTCCAGGCAACCAGCTGCCCGATGTTGTTGTGTGTCGGCTGCCCGGCCATCTTGACGTTGTCAAACGGGGCGTAGATCAGCCCTCGGTAGTCAATCCCGGATCCGGAGGTCATCTGCAGAATATTCGTCGACGGTCCTCCTCCGGAGCCACACGACGCTGCACTCTTGCAGACATATACGGCCATGCCCTTCATGAAGGGGTCGCTCGGTGGCGTGTAGGCAACCGTTGTTCCAGCGGCCCAGGTAGTAACCCCGGCTGCGCCCGACTTTACTGCCCAGGCCCCGTACTTGCAGGTTGTGTCGCCCCCTAAGGCGGTCCCACCGCAGGCAGTGGCCAGCGGATTGAGCGTCGCATTGCCGCTGTTCAGTGAAATGGTCGCCCCAGCATTCATGTCGAGGTCGCCACCCCGAGCGAAGACGAGGGTCACCCCATCACCGATGACGAGGCCAGAGTTGTTGATGTCGAGCGTGCCCGTGATGTAAAAGATCCCGTTCGTCTTGCCACTCACGAGACTGTACGTCGGGTCGAGGACGAGGCACCGGCCGTTGGGCACCGTGATGTCGTCGTATCGCCCGGCCGGCAGCCGATCAACATTCCCGACGATCGGGCAGCTATCCCCCGTCCGGTTTGTCGATGCATCGGGTGGAAAGGCACCGATGTCCCGATTCTCGAGACACCCACTGCCGACACCGACGCCGTACGTGAGGCACGGCGCCGGATACGCCGGGTCCGCAACCTCCGCGAGGTACTGCGGCGTGACGGGGTTATTCGCAGCATCGACGATCTGGCTCGGTGTCCAGCCATTGCCGCCCGCAGGAACGTACTCAGTGAGGAAGACTCCGTAGGTATCAGGTGTCGAACCCGTGAACCTGATTCCTGAGGTCACGCCATTCACGCTGAGTCCCCAGTTCCCCCCCAGGTCGCCGTCGATCACATTCAGGATCGTCCCACCGTTGACGTCCAGGTCCGTGGGGTTCCCATTTGTCGGTTGACCGTTCTTTCGAAGGGTGATGACGGCAAATCTGTTCGGGAACGATCCGGCGGAAGCCCAGCTGCTGATGGTCGGGTTCCCCAGGCCGTAGATGCGCCCCAGGAAGGCTTCGCTGTTTCGCTCGACCCATGCGTACGCCACGCGATTGCTGCCGGAATAGGCCCCTGCGTAGGCGGCCTGAGCACCGAGCGGCGGCGTACTGACCCACATTCGGTAGCCGCCTGCGGTGATCGGAGCTCCGATCGCGGTGTTGGCGTTCCACAGCGGCTGCCCGAAATTTGGTCCTGGGTTCGGGTCCGTCACGGGCAGCGTGACACTCAGAGAGGCCGCGAGGGACGTCCACACAGCTTGCCGGGCCGCGACCTGCTTGGCCACGGTCACCGGGCGACTCAGGAGCACGGATCCCTGCAACACGGCGGCGTCGACGGCGTTCTGGTAGTCGCGCCGAACCTTCAGCCACGAACCGTAGTCAATGACAAGCGCGGCCGACAGGAGCAGGACGAAGGTCAGGAACAGGGCGAAGATTGCGAGCGCCTGGCCACCTTGCGGGGAGTTGGTCACGTGCCGCTTGAAACTCAGCATGACGGAAGGCTCCCGGTAGAGGTAAGGCGCGGATTCTCCACGCGCATTTCTTCAACGACTCGACTGGTGAGTGCGTTATCGGTGGACCCATCAAGCGCATCAACGATCCCGCCGACGAGCGGGATCAACAGGGGATGCCGGTAGACGGCAATCACCCTGACGCGGATGGCGTAGCTCGGATACCCAGCATTGTTGTTGGGATTTGCCGCGCCGCAGTAGGCGATCGTCGACCCGCCCGCCCCAAGGACCACATTGCCGGGTCGAAAACCCAGGATTGCCTTCGGCAACTGCCTCGCGGTCAGTTCGGTCAAGACCTGTGCGCTCGTGGCTGTGGGGACCGTCGCCGCGTACCTGGCGGTTTCGCGGGCAGCGTTGCTCATGCCGATGTAGCCGCCCAGTGTGAAACCGAACTGGATCACCGCAAACAGCATGAGGAACAGGACCGGCGCGAGCAGCGCGAACTCAGGTAGCGCCTGCCCACGATCGCCGGATCGCCCGGGGAGCCGCGCTTTCACGGGTTGTAGCAGGATGGCGTTGCCGTCAACCCGCCCCCATAAGGAAGCACGATCTGATCGTTCTCCACGCGCATCTCCTGGCTTGCTCCCACCCTCAGCCCTCCATCGCCTGAGTTCCCATCAATCCCAATGAGGATGGGCCCCAGGAGGGGAACGAACACGGGATGAACGTATGACGCGTCAATACGGACAACGACGATCAGGTTTCCCGAGGCGTCTGTTTCGGTTCTGTAGCAGACCATCGTGTCGCCCGGCCCGGACGTCACAAGGCCGCTGGCCGAGTATGCAAAGACATTCTTCTTCAGGAAGCCGCTCGACGGATTGGCCAGGGCGTCGTACACACCTTGGCCATTGCCGGTCGCGGCAGCCGTCGTTGTCGTTGGGGTGGTGGTCGCCGCGAGGCGACCAGCCTCGCGAACAGCATTCGTAATGCCGACCTGCGCCGCCAGGATGAAGGCGAATTGAATCACCGAAAGCAGCAGGACCGCGAGCACTGGAAGGATCAACGCGAACTCGACGAGCGACTGACCGCCATCACGCTGGATGCTCGTGCTTCGATGATCCACGCCAGCCCTCAGTTGCCATCCGGGCACAACATCGCCGCGCACCTTTGTTCGCGGGACAATAGCGAGGAAACCTGTCAGACCGCCTTGCGACGGGGCGAGTCCGGCACGGCCCCTATTCAGCCTTGCGGCCCCAGTACGAATGACGCCTAGCGTCTGTGCTCGGGGCCGGAGTAACTTCCCTGCATGAAGAGACCCGCTCTCGCCGCTGCCCTCTGGGCTTACGTCGGCTGGACAGCCGGCTCCCTCGCTGTCTGGTTCTTCGGAGCCCCGGAACTTGTCGGTCCGCTGGCCGGGCTCGCTGCCATGGGAGCCTGCGTCGGACTGCACCCGGCGTTTCGTCGCGCCGCCTGATAGGCCTCGACCGCGGACGAGCCCGAGCGCCGTCCTCTCCCACGAGCAGTCTGGGCCGTAGCCCGCTCGCAGCGGGCCCGAACGTATGATCACTGGGCCGACCGTCGAACCATGAGCGTGATCACGGGCGGGGGTTCCATGGTTCCGCATGATGACCGGCAGACCTTGCAGCCGACCTTACGTCGGTGCGTAAGCGCGCCAAGAGTCCCATCGTCTCACGGTACGGATGAGCCATGTGCTGGTCGGGCCGCGGGGATCAGGATGAAGCCATGAAACGACTCTTCGCCGCCGCCCTCTGGGCGTACGCCTTCTGGTACCTCGGTGCGTTCATCGCGCTCACGATCGGGATTTCCGACCTGTTCGGCCTCATCCTCGGCACGTCCGCGGGAGTCCTGATCGCGGTCGATCCGCGACGGGTCGTCTTCCGCCCGGCGATGCCCCGGATCGCGTTGCCGGTCTCGCGATCGGCCGGCGAGCCCGCCTGAGCCGTCTCGAGACCCCACGACTCGAGACCCTAGGACTCGCTCGGGGTTTCACCCGGCAGGAGCACGCTGAATACGGCGCCCCCGCCTTCCTGCCGCGGCGCCAACACGAGGTCGCCACCCATCGCGCGGCACAGCTCGCGCGACACGTACAGGCCCAGGCCGCTGCCCTCGTGGTGCGCCTGGCGGCCGCCCCGCTCGAATCGCCCGAACAGTCGGTCTCGATCGGCGTCCGCGACGCCGGGTCCCCGGTCTTCCACGCGCAACCGCAGCCGTCCCGCGCGCTCATCGGTGTCGATCGCCACGGAGACGGCCGTCCCGCCACCGTACTTCACGGCGTTGTCGAGCAGCGCCCACAGCACCTGGTCGAGCTGGTCCCCGTCGACCACGGCCAGCCAACCGGACGAGCGATCGTCGAGGACAAACGGTGTCTCACTCCCGCCCAGCGCCTCCCAGGTGCGACGAACCCTCGGAGCGAGCGCAACCACCTCCGTGCGCGGCCGGAGGGCCCCCGATTCGAGGCGGGTCACCGTCAGGAGCTGGCGGACCATTCGCGACAGGCGCTCCGACTGCTCGGCGATGATCGTGAGGCGCCGGTCCGGCTGCGCCGCGGCCAGCTGATCGGCGTACGCCCGGATGCTCGTGAGCGGTGTCTGGAGGTTGTGGCTCACACCCCGCAGGAAGTCGTCCTTCGCCGCGTCCAGTTCGAGCAGCTGGCGATTCTGGGCTTCCACTCGGGTGAACAGCTGGGCATTCCGGATGGCCACGGCGATGCCGCTGGCGAAGACCGCAAGCAATTCCTGGTCTGCGCGCTCCCAGGCTCGTGTCGCGGGGAGTCGTCCGATCAGGATCCCGAGCTCCTCGTGGCCGACACGCAGGATGGCCCGGGCCGGTCGTGGCTCGCCCGGAACGTCCTCCTGGATTGGGGCGAGGTCGGGGTCGCCGAGCAGGATCGTTGCGTCGATCATGCCGAACGCCGCCCGGGCATCGTCGGCGGCACGGTTGACCAGCCACTCGACCCCCTCGCGCGGCGTCGCCGACTCGAGCGCGGCCAGGATCCGGCTCAGTTCTTGATCGCGGCGGCCGAGGTCGTCGGCGAGTCGATTGTGGCTCTCGGCGAGTCGGGCGAGTTCGTCATCGCCGTACACGACGATCGGCGTGGAGAGATCGCCGGCCGACACACGGTCGACGGCTGCCGCGATGGCCCGCAGGGGCCGGGTCAGGTCGGCCGCCAGCACGTACGCGATCAAAACGCCGAGAACAGCTGCGACGGCGATCGCGAAGAGGACCAGCGGCCCGAACGTCGGGTCCAGGTTTCCACTGGCCGCCTCGATTGCGAGGACCGCGATTCCGAAGCCCGTCAATGGCAGGACGGCAGCCGCCACGAGGCCGGCCGTGAGCCGCGTCCGGAAGGAGAGCGGCGGCCCGATTCGCTCCGGCTCGGGCGGTGCATCGATCGACTCGAACGGATCTCGAAGTCGGCGCTCCGGTTGGGTCACCGGTCGTGCGCCGGCCGAGCTTCGTCGCCATCCGCGGCGACCAAGCGGTAGCCGATTCCGCGAACGGTCTGGACGTGGATCGGATGGTTCGGATCTACCTCCACCTTCTGGCGGAGCCGGCGCATCGTGACCCACACGTACGTCCGGTCGGCGTCCTCGGTATCGGCCCAGCCACGGGCCAGGAGCGTGTCGGTGGTGACCGTCCGCCCGAGATTGGCGGCCAGTGCGTAGAGCAGCCGCGACTCGGTCGGCGTCAACTGGACGGTCGCTCCACCGACGGTCGCCTCGCGGCGGTGCAGCTCCAGGCTCAACTTCGGACCCAGGACGAGCCGCTGACGGGGAACCTTGTCACCGAGCCGGCGCAGAACCCGGTTGATCCGCGCCCGGAGCTCAGGGTAGTGGTAGGGCTTGGTGATGTAATCCTCGGCAACCTCCTCGAGGAGATCCGCCTTGGAATCGCCGGCGTCGATCGCCGACAGGACGATGATCGGCAGGTCCGCCTTGGCCTTGATCTCGCGGGCCATCGAGAGGCCGTCCATCCGCGGCATCATCATGTCGATGATGAGCAGGTCGGGCCACGAGATCTCGAGCCGTCGGAGGGCCTCGTCGCCGGCGCGTGCGGTCGAAACCTCGTAGCCATCGGAGCGGAGCTGCTCGGCAAGGACCACGAGAAGATTCGGGTCGTCGTCGACGATCATGATCCGCGGTGCGACTCCGGCGGCCGGACCGCCGCCCCCGCTGCTCATCATGGCGTCGAGGATAGCAGCGGGGCCGAAGCTCGCTCCGGACCGTGTGAGTGCTCAGGACCGTCAGGGCGCGCACTGACGACCCCGAGTAATGAGATCCGGCCTCGACGAGCTTGGCGGGACAGGAAATCCGACGATCTGGGTGGACCGCCACCCACGCTCAGCTCGATTCCGATTACCGGGGCTAATCTCAGGCGCGGGGACGGCGGTGTCGAGGCGATTCCCGGACGCGGCCGCGCGGCGTGGCGATTCCCGGACGCGGCAGCGCGGCCTGGCGATGCCTGGCGCGGCGCGTGGTGATGTGATCATTGCCCGGTAAGTGCGTTCCGCTATGAATCGCACCGATGTCGCAACGGGGCCGAGCGGCGACGGAGATCGGCGCGGACGTGCGTCGGCTTCGAGCCGAGGTCGGCTGGACGCAACGAGAGCTGGCCGGCCGAGCGCGCGTCTCACAGGGGTGGATCTCCCTGGTGGAGCGGGGCCACGCGGGCGGTCTGTCGATCGCCGCCGCGGAGCGGATCATCGACGCGATCGGCGCCCGGCTCGTCGTCACAGTCGACGCCCCGTACCTGGGAGATCGCGTCCGGCAGCGAGATCCGGCGCACGCGAGGATGAGCGCGTACGTCGGCGATCGAATGCATGCGCAGGGCTGGCTCGTGAACGCGGAGGTTGAGGTCGGTGGCGACCGGTCGCGCGGCTGGATCGACCTCCTCGCGTTCCACGCAGGTTCCGGTGTGGTCCTGGTCATCGAACTCAAGACTGAGATCCACGACCTGGGGAGGATCGAGCGGTCCCTGGACTGGTACGCCCGCGAGGCGTGGGCAGCCGCCCGACGCTGCGGCTGGCGGCCACGGACGATCGCGAGCTGCCTCCTCCTCCTGTTGACCAAGGCGAGTGATGCCCGCGCGCAGGCGAATCGGGTCGCGCTCGACGCGGGGTTCCCGCTGCGTGCGAGGCATCTGGCTTCCCTGGCGGACGGACTGTCCGACGTTCAACGCGGCGCGCGGGCGGTCGCGATGGTCGATCCGCGGTCGCGCCGCTCGGCCTGGATCAGGCCGCTGCGCATCGATGGCCGCCGGACCGCCGCGCCGTACGAGGACTACGCGGGCTTCCTCCGCACCGCGCAGCGTGTGCGGCGCCGGAGGGTCGGGAACGCGCCGGACGCCCGTCCGCGGACCGCAGATGAGTCCGGGCGTGGACCGTAGATGAGCCCGGGTAATCAGAATTGGCCTGAGCACGCTTGGCGCCACGAGGAAACCGACGGATTCGTTGCGCCGCCACGCTCGATGAAGCTCGCTTTGATTACCGGGATTCGTCAGCTCGCCGGGCAAGGGCCGGGAAGCGCCGGCAAGCGCCGGCAAGCCGTATCAGGGCGCCTTCGGGTCGACGTGGCGACAGCGGGGGCGAATGGGGCAGCCATCGCAGGCGGGCCGAAGGGCGTGGCAGACCAGTCGGCCGTGGCGAATGAGATTGACGTGCGCCTCATGGATGTCGGCCGGCTCAAGGAGCGCCAGGAACAGTTCGTGGGCGTCATCGGCGCTGGCCTTTGGTGGGATGAGGCCGATCCGCTTCGAGACCCGCTCGACATGGCGGTCCACCGGCATCAGTGGGTGATCGAACGAGAACAGTTGCAGCACCGAGGCCGTCTTGCGGCCGATCCCGTCGATCGAGGTGAGCCAGTCGCGGGCGTCCAGCGGCGCCATCGTTCCGAGGAACTCGAGTGAGTAATCGCCGCGCTCGGCGTGAATTCGGCGAAGGGTCGCCTGGATCCGTGGCGCCTTCTGGGGTGCCAGCCCGCCCGGGCGGATCACGTCCACGAGTTCGTCGAGCGGTGCGCCGGCAACGGCCGCCCAGTCCGGCGGCGGAGCCTCGCTCAAGCCGATGCCGCCCCAGCCTCCGCCGGGAAGGTGGGCCTCGGACGGCAGGTCGGACGGGTACCGGAGGCGGAGCGCCTCGAACGCCTTCTCGGCGTTCACGTCGGCGCTGTTCTGGGTGAGGATCGTCAGGATCAGCTCACTCGTCGGGTCGAAGCGTCGTTGCCACACCGGATGGCCGTGCAGTCCGGCGAGGAGGTCGAGCGTGTCGCGGACGAGACCCGGACGGGTTCGGTCGAGACGACGCACCCAGGTCCGGATCGGGTCTGGCTTGCGGCGTCGGGTCGGCCTCGGACGCCGGGCCGCCGTGCGGATGGCTGCGGCCGCGCGGGACGAGCTCATCGGCGGAGCGCCGCGCCGAGGTCGATGAGCCGGGCGATCCGCTCGCCGCAGCGCGCCACAGGCTCGCTGCCGCCGGCCATGGCCTCGGCGATCGACTGCGGACGCTCGACGACGGGGACGACGGTGACGCCGAGTGGATGGAGTACGGCGATGCCGTCGGGTTCGACCCCTCCGCCCACGGCGATGCACGTCACGCCACGTTCTCGCGCTCGCTGGGCGACGCCGAGCGCGGTCTTGCCGAATGCCGTTTGAGCGTCGATGCGGCCCTCGCCCGTCACGACGAGGTCGGCACCATCGAGCTTGGACGCAAGGTCCGTTTCCTCCGCCACGAGGTCCAGCCCGGGTACGAGCACGACCGAGTGGAACGAACCCGCCACTGACAGCAGCCCGAAGGCCGTCCCGCCCGCGGCACCCGCGCCGGATGTCACGCGCTCGTCCCGGCCCGTGGCCGCGATCATTCGTTCGGCAAAGGCACCCAGGCGCCGGTCCAGTTCCTCGACCTGGGCCGGCGTCGCCCCCTTCTGTGGCCCGTAGGTGGCGGCCGCCCCGGTCGGACCGAGGAGGGGATTCGACACGTCGCAGGCAATCCGCAGGTCCACAGCTGCGAGGCGCGGGTCGAGCCCGCCGATGTCCACCCGGTCCGGCTCGACGATGGCTCCGAGTGCGCGCAGGATCCCCGCCCCGCCGTCGTTCGTGGCACTCCCCCCGATCCCGAGCGTGATCCGATTCACCCGCGCGTCGAGAACGGCTCGCAGGACCTCGCCGGTCCCGAGGGTCGTCGCCCCCATTGGATCGCGTTCCTCAGGCGTGAGGCGCGACAGGCCGGAGGCCTCGGCCAGCTCGACGAACGCCCGCTTGCCGTCGGTGGAGATCAGCCATGCCGCTTCCACCGGCCGCCCGATCGGATCGGAGACGGTGCACGTGCGGCGCTCCCATCCGCCGGCAAACTCGATCGCCGTCAGCGTGCCTTCGCCGCCATCGGCGAGGGGGGCATAGGTGAGATCGTCATCGGGCCGAGCGCGACGCCAACCCTCGGCGAGCGCCCGGGCCACCTCCACCGAGGTCAGGGAGCCCTTGAACGAATCGGGCGCGAACACCACCCGGAACCGCGAGCCACCCACCGATCCCACGGCGGTCCCTAGCGCAGCGACGTTTCGAGGACCGGGCTGCCCGCCGCCTGGCGGCGCTCGAGGTACTCGGGGATCCGGATCATCGGCGGTCGCTCGACGTCGGCAAGTTCGATGACCTCGAGCGACAGTCGCCCCCGTCCGGAGCGCGGCAGCTTCATCGTGGAGCCGAGTTCCGCGAATAGGCGCGCCTTGCGTCGCTCCTCGAGCCGCTTCATGACTGCCTGGAGGATCACGAACGACATGCGCGACAGGCCCTCGAGCTCCTGGTTACGGTGGACGCGTCGCTCCAGGTCGACCTGGCCGAGGCCCTCCACGCCGACGCGCTCGGCGGCGTCGATGAGGTGGCCGATCTCGACGGCGTAGCCGGTGAAGAACGGGATCGATTCGAGGAGCGAACGGCGTCCGGCATACTCGCCGGCGAGCGGCTGGATGAGGCCGGACAGCTCGGGGAAGAACAGGTTGAGCAGCGGCCGCGCGACAAGCTCGGTGACCCGTCCCCCGCCGCCCTCCTTGAGGATCCCGTCCTCGACGATGGGGCGCTGGTAGTAGCCCTTGACGTACTGCAATCGCGGCTCGTGGAGCAACGGCCCGAGCGTCCCGTAGGCCATCCGCGGATGCCAGCTCTTCACGTCCGTGTCGGCCCACACGATGATGTCCCCGGTTGCTTCGTAGAGCGACTTCCACAGCGCCTCGCCCTTGCCGTGGAACGATCCGTAGCGCGGCAGGATGTCCTTGTGGAGGACCACTCGAGCGCCCTCGGCCTCGGCGATGTCTCGGGTCCGGTCCGTCGAATCCGAGTCGATCACAAGGACCTCGTCGAAGAGCGGGATCCGCTCGACCATGTCCCGGATCGCCCGGCGGACGATCGGGCCGATCGTGTCCTGCTCGTTGAGCGTGGGCAAGACCAGGCTGACCGTGACCTTCTGCTTCTCCTTCAGATGGACGAGACGGTGCAGGTCGCTGAACTCCGCGTGGTGGAAGTTGGCCTCGCCGAACCAGCGTTCGACGCGGGCCGGGATGGACCGCGACGCCTCGGCGGCGCGATCGGCCGCGGCCAGCGTTTCGGCGCGCTGAGCGAGTTGCTCGAATGTCTGGCGACCAATCGGCTCGCGCGTCTTGACCACGACCACGGCCGCCTTGGCCCGCGCGGCAATGGCCTCGGGCATGGCCCCGAACAGGTGCGTCGAGCCGTCCTGCGACGTGGATGCGGCGGCCGCGCCCATCACCACGAGGTCCACCTTGTCGGCCTCGCGGAGGATGGCGCTGCGCACGTTGGCTGCCTCGCGCACGATCCCCTCGGCGCGTCCACCGGTGTGCTGCTTGATGAAGGCATTGAGGGCCCGCTCGGCCTGGGCTCGGACCGCGACGGTGATCCCGGGTGGGACCAGGTGCAGGACCGACAGCTCCGCGCCGTGTCGCTGGGCGATGGCGTGGGCGAACCGGATTGCCAGCTCCGCGTGGGGGCCGCCGCGGACCGGCACGAGGACACGCTTGATGTCGCGCGAGCCGCGCTGCTTGACGACGGCGATGTCGCACGGGGTGTCGCGCACGACCTCGTCGATGGTCGGCGAGAACACGAGGGGTCCGTTGCCGTTGCGACCCGCCGGCGTCTTGCCGCCCCAGCCGAAGACGATGAGATCAGCCTCGAGTTCGGCCGCGGCCTCGACGATCCCCTCGGCCGCATGACGGCCGATCCGCACGATCGGATGGATCGTCGTCCCATCCGGGACGAAGTCGAGCACTTTCTGGATCAGGCGGCGGGCGTGACGAGCCCGGGACGCGCCCTCGGACAGCGCCATGCCCTCGGGCACCTCGACGATGCCGAGGGCGGTCAGCTCGCCGGTCCGCGGCTCCAGCAGGTCCGCGCCGAGGCCGATCAACTCCTCCGCGGTGGCCGGGTTGGCGACCGGGATCAGGATCCGCGCGGGGAGAGGCTCGTGACTCATTCGGCCCCGACGGGCGCGGCCCTCGGCGGCGTCACCGCGCCGGCGTCGGCTGCGTCCGCGGCCTCAGCTGCGTTCCATGCCTCGATCAGGTAGGGCTTCAACAGCTCGAACTCGCGCGCCTGGCGCATCACCCGCTCCTCTGCCTGGTCCGTGGTCAGGTCGCGGTTCTCGACGATGAAGCTCGCCACGCGCCCGAAGTAGACCGGAACGAACGACGCGACCATGCGGTCGACGCCGTCGGGATCGTTTCGGGCGACCACGATCAGGTCGTAGACCGCGCGCGCCCACAGGTCGTCGGGAAAGTGGTAGCCGGCCAGCGCTTCGGCCATCTGCGCCGTCGTCGGCGTGGCGGCACCCGGCGCATCCATGTCCAGCCTCACCCGAGCGGCCTCGCCCATGCGGCCGGCCTCCGCCGCGAGCTCGAGGATTGCTTCGGCGTTGGCGGGGGCGAACATGCCCCGCCAGGTGGCGGCGAGGGTCAGCGCGCCAGTGTGAAATTCGGACACGAGGCGCACGGTATTGACGTCGAGTGGCGGCGGCTCGGCGATCCGCTCGAAGCCGTAAGCGGGCACCTCGTGACTGCCGCTGATTCCCTGCCAGCGGTCCCTGTGTCGAACGGCGAGGCGCAGGATTGTCCCGACGACCTGGCGGAACATCGGCCCGAGGTCGGACCCGGGGTCCTTCGGGTCATGCACCTTGGACCCGAGGCGCGTCTGGCAGATCGCGAACCCGCCCGCGAGCGCCGTCGTCGTCATCCAGATGTCGATGCCGAACTTGCTGATGTCGTCGGTCCAGTCCTCGGCCGCGAGGTACGCCTTGACCAGGTCGCCGCTCACGCCGAAGTCGCCCCCGATCGGCTGTCGGATGCGATGCCCGTACAGGCTTCGGGTCAGCGGGTAGGTCACGGTGTTCGTGATCGTGCCGTCGTACTTGTAGCGCGAGTAGAGCGGCGCCACGAAGTCGTAGCCGCCCTTCAGGATGGGTCCCGCCAGCAACTCGACCCACTCGGGCAGGATCGAGCGCAGGTCCGAGTCCACGACGACCAGCGCCTGGACCTCGAGGGCGTCGGCAATCTCGAAGATCGTACGCAACGCGGCGCCCTTGCCGCCGACCCCGTCGATCTCGGGATACGTCAACGACACGCGTGACAGCTTGTTGGTGGGCCGGACGAGGAGGATCTCCTCGACGTAGTCGGGTGGTTCGGTCTCGACGACCACACGCTGGGTCCCGTCGGGTGAGCCGGCGTCCGAGTTGACCACGACCGGGCGAAGGTCGGGAAAGTACTGGACGAGCCCGGCTTGTGCGGCATGGACCACGTAACCGATCGTCGCGGCGTTCTTGAAGCTGGGGATCCCCACCATGATGTCGGCCCGTCCGAGGCGGGCAATCTCGTCCTTGATGGCGGGGGTCAGCACACTGGGGGGCATCCAGCCCACCGTACCATCCCCCGACCGAGGTTGCCATGCGGCCGTCCGCCGCGGGCCGGGTTCAGCGACGTGGAATCAGCGCCGTCGCCCAGTCGTCGGCCCGTTCCCCGGGACGGTAGCGGCCATTGGCGTCGCGAACGGCGACCTCGTGGAATCCGAAGGCGCGCCATTGCCCATACCAGGCCTCGAGAGGCGGCCGAACATGCACGCTGGTGCGCACAGGCTCGGACTCGGCGAGGACGGACTCGAGGAGCCGCTTGCGCTCGAGCAGCGGTACGTCGACGAGCGGGGTGTCGTCGATCCACAGGAGGTCGATGGCGACGAAGGCGAGCGGCCCCTCGGCGGGTATCGGCGCGCGCCGGGCGAGGTCCGCCTCCAGCCGATCGCGGCGGCGATCCCGCCGGTTGCTCCCGCCGAGCAGAAGCTGGCGGCCCATGTCGGCGGGATGCACGCCGTCTAGCGCCTCGAGGCCGACGCCCACCCCGACCGTGCCGCGCATCGGGGCGGCCGTGAGGTGGCCGTCGAGGATCGCGGTTTCGGTCCCGGTTACCGCGACCGCAGCGGCGATGGCCTGAGCGAGGTCGACCGCGACAGCTGGGCGGTCCCCCCGCTCGTCGCGGATGTCGACGGTTGACCCGGTCACGAGGACGAGGACGCGCGGGCCGTTCCAGGCCGGCTCGACGATCGGGTTGCGGACGTCGCGAGCCGGTCGGGATCCGAACTCCATCGGCCGCCAGGCCAGGGCGGCGTCGAGCGCGTTGCGGGGGAGGGTGGTCGCGCCCATGGGCCGATCGTACACCGGCAGCCGGGACGGCTCGACGGGAACCCTCCCTGAACCGGACCAACACGGCGCCCGAGCGGAGACTATCATCGCCCCGTGGCGACCGCCGACGGCCGATCGACCTCCGCGTCCCCGGGGCGAGGCCTCGGTGGGATGACACCGTCCGGCCGCGCGATTGTCCCCATCGCCTGGTCGCTCTACGACTTCGCCAACACGATCTTCAGCTTCGTCGTGGTGTCGAGCGCGATCGGCCTGTGGCTGACCGCACCCGGACAGTTCGGCGAGCGTGACGGCAATTTCCTCGTCAGCGTCGCGATCGTCGCGAGTGTCGGGCTGAACGCGCTGGTCTCCCCGATTCTTGGCGCCCTGTCCGACATCGGCGGGCGGCGCCTGCCGTTCCTGCTGGCGTTCACGCTGGCGTGTGTCGCTGCGACCGCGTTCATCACTTCGGGATCCGCGACGACGGGCCTGCTCCTGTTCATCGTCGCCAACTTCTCCTACCAGGCTGCGCTCATCTACTACGACGCGACACTGCGCATCGTCAGCCGCCCCCAATCGCGCGGCCGCCTGTCGGGGATCGGCGTCGCGATCGGCTATCTCGGGACGATCGTCTCGGGCCTGCTCATCGTGCTCCTCGATGTGGAGCTCGCGGATCGCTTCCGTTTCGCGGCAATCCTCTTCGCGATCTTCGCCGTGCCGATCTTCCTGATCGTGCGCGAGGGGCCCGCGGGACGCCAGGTGAACCGCACCGACGTGACCGGATCCTGGAACCAGCTCTTCCGGACGGTGGCCCATGCTCGCGAGGTGCCGGGCCTGTTCCGGTTCCTGGTCGGTCGATTCTTTTACTCCGACGCCGTGAACACGGTCATCGTCGTGATGAGCATCGTCGCGGTTCGAGCGATCGGCCTGACCGAGGAGACGGCGCTCCTCGTCCTCCTCGGGCTGACGGTCGTGGCCGTCGTGGCGAGCTTCGGCTGGGGCCGTCTCGTCGACCGCTGGGGCCCGCGGCGAACCCTCATGGTGATCCTCTGGTCGTGGGCGATCGGTCTCCTCCTCGGCGGGGCCGCGCTGGGGTTCGGGGCGTCTCCGATCGGCCTGGCGATGTTCCTCGTGGCCGGGGGGATCCTGGGCAGCGGCCTCGGGGGCGTCCAGGTGGCAGATCGCGTGTTCATGATGCGGCTGTCTCCGCCGGAACGGCTCGGTGAGTTCTTCGGGCTGTACGGGCTCGCCGGCAAGGGCGCGCAGGTCATCGGCCAGCTCCTCTACGGCCTGATTCTCCTGCTGTTCTTCGACACGCTGGGCGTCGGCGCGTACCAGCTGGCGGTGCTGAGCCTGCTGGTCACGATGCTCATCGGCGTCTGGTTGATCCGCCCCGTGTCCGATCTCTGGTCGGGATCTGGCGAGCTCGGACCGGACGAGGGCGCGGCGCCACCGCCGCCCAGCCTGATGCCGTCGCAGTCGCCGCTCGAGCCACGCTGAGCCGTCGCCCCCACCGTGCCGTCGCATCGGCGCGGGCCCGAACCTCGGCGGGCTCCGAACCTCGGCGGGCGTGAGAACCTCGGCGGGCGCGAGAACCTCGGCGGGCTCCGAACCTCGGCGCGCTCCGAACCTCGGCGGGCGCGAGAACCTCGGCGGGCGTGACTGCAGGTCAACACCAGAGCCTCGAAGCCGATCGATGCAGACGCCCGCGACGTCGGCAGACCTCTTGAGTCCGTTTCCCGTGACCGGGAGACAGCACGGAGGTCCGGGCATGGAGTCTGAGCGGGTGTCGGACGTGCTCGGACCCCGGCTGTTGACTACGAGTCACGGTATCGGTTGAGACTACGGCGTGGATCCGACCTCAGGCCCCGTAGCCGTCCGGGTTGCGCCGCCGCCACGTCCAGGCCGCCCCGATCATGCCCTCGAGCTGTGACCGTCTCGGGGTCCACCCGAGGACCTCGCCTGCCCGCGCGGCCGACGCGACGAGGACGGGCGGATCACCGGCCCGCCGCTTCGCGACCTCGTGCGGGATCGGCCGCCCGACGACGGCCTCGGCAGCCGCCAGCACCTCCCGCACGCTGAAACCAGCGCCGCTGCCCAGGTTGCAGATGAGCGGCACATCCGTCCGCGGGTCGTCGGGCGCGGTGGCCTCGATGGCCGCGAGGTGTGCGTCGGCCAGGTCGGCCACGTGGATGTAATCGCGAACCGCCGTGCCGTCCGGGGTCGGGTAGTCGTCGCCGAACAAGGAGAGCTCCGGGCCGCCATCCGCGGCACGGAGGACATTCGGGATCAGATGCGTCTCCGGATCATGCCGCTCCCCGACGCGCTCGGTCGCTCCGGCCACGTTGAAGTAGCGCAGGCTCACGCTGCGCATCCCGTGCGACACGCCGTAGCCGGCAAGTGCCCGTTCGAAGGTGGCCTTCGTCTCGCCGTACGGGTTGATCGGCCGGATCGGGTCGTCTTCCTGGATCGGCGTTCGGTCCGGCAGGCCGTAGACCGCGGCGGTCGAGCTGAAGACGAACCGCCGGACACCAGCCGCGCGTGCGGCCTCGAGCAGTGCGATCCCGCCGGCCACATTGGCTTGCCAGTAGCGCGCCGGGTCGGCCACGGATTCACCGACCAGGGAGCGCGCCGCGCAGTGCAGGATGGCCTCGATCCGCTCTTCCTCGAGGATCGACGACGTGAAGTCGGCGTCACCATAGGAGCCGACTCGGACGGCGACGGATGGCGCCACAGCCGAACGATGGCCGGTCGACAGATCGTCGAGCACGACAACGTCGTGGCCCGCCGCCAGCAACGCGTCGACGGATGCCGCGCCGACATAGCCTGCTCCACCGGTGACGAGGATCCGCATCAGCGACGCCCGAACAGGCGGGGCACGAGACCCCGCGGGTGTTGATCGTCGCTGCCAGGCATCGGCCCAGACGATATCCGGTCGGCAGCGACGCCCGCATCGTTCGGGGCGTTCGGGGCGTTCGGGGCGTTCGGGGCGTTCGGGGCGTTCGGGGCGACCGGGTCGACCGGGTCAACCGGGTCGGCGGTCGCCAGCAACGCGGCGTGGCTGCGCGCGGCGGCGTTGTTGGGATCGATCGCAAGGGCTCGATCGATCAGCTGCCAGGCAGCCGGCACGTCCTCGCGGGCCAGTGCGATCCTGGCCAGGCCGACCACCGCGATGGCATTGCGGACGTCGGACGCGACGGCCTGGCGATATCGGCGCTCGGCTTCGTCGAGGCGTCCCTCGGCGAGAGCCCGATCGGCTTCGAGCAGCCACTCGATCACGGCTCGTCGTCCATCAACCTGCGCGCCAGCAGGAGGAGCGTCGGTCGATCGTTGAGCGCCGGATCCTCCACGACTCGCTCGAGGAGCGCGTCCAGCAGTGCGCCGATCGATGGTCCCTGGACAAGTCCGAGCTGTTCGATGAGGTCGCCGCCGTCGATGGCGAGGTCGGCAAGGTCGAGCGCGACCTGCGCCTGGAGTTCGCGCACGATCCGGACTCGCAACTCGGCGAGGCGGCCGGCGTCGGGATCCTGGCCGCTCCCGACGTTGTCGGCCGTACGAAGGTCGAGCAGGTCATCGAGGGCGTCCCGACCGACCGTGCCGATGAACCGTCGAACGGCGACGTCACTCCACGCGGGCTCATAGCCGAACATGTGCTGCCGAACGAGGTGAACGACGCGGTCCACGACCGACCGTGGATAGCGGAGTCGCTCGAGGAAGGTCCGGGCCATTTCGGCACCCACCGTTTCATGCCCATGAAAGTGGCCATCGGCGGCCGACGACGGCTTCCCGATGTCGTGAAGCAGAGCGGCGAGCCGAACGGTCGGCCGCTCGATCGGGGCCGCGTCCACGCTTCTCAGGGTGTGGTCCCAGAGATCCTCGCCGGGCGTCTTGTTCTGGGGCACGCCCCGCTGGATCGCGAGGTCAGGCCAGAGCACCTCGAGCAGGCCCGTCTCGGCCATCAGGCGCAGCCCGACCGACGGCCGCGACGCGCCCAGCAGGCGATCCAGCTCGGCAGCGACGCGCTCCTTTGACAGGTGAGCGGCCAGCCCCGCGTTCTCGCGGATCGCGCCAAGTGTGGCCGGCTCGATCTCGGCCGGCAGCGTCGCGGCCAGACGGATCGCCCTGACCATGCGCAGGGCGTCCTCGCGGAAGCGCAGGCCTGGGTCGCCCACGGCGCGGAGGATCCGAGCCGCCGCATCGGCCCGGCCGTTGAACGGATCGACGAGCACGGGAGCGGGGTCGGGCGGCGCGTCCGCCGCCGAGCCGTCCGCCGCGGAACCGTCCGCCACCGAGCCGTCCGCCGCGGAACCGTCCGCCACCGAGCCGTCCGCCGCGGAACCGTCCCCCAGGGACACGGGCGCCGGGGCGCCCCAGGCCATCGCGTTCATGGTGAAATCCCGGCGGGCCAGGTCGTCCTCGACGGCATCCCCAAACTCGATCCGGTGCGGGCGTCGGAAGTCTGCGTACTCGTGGTCGATCCGGTACGTGGTGATTTCGTGAACCGCGCCGCCCTCGCGGACAGCCACCGTCCCGAATCGGTTCTCGTAGGCGGCGCCGGGGAAGATCTCCAGCATACGGTCGGGACGCGCCTCGGTGGTTAGGTCCCAGTCGGCGGCCGGTCGCCCGAGGACCACGTCACGCAGCGCGCCGCCCACGACGTACGCCTCGTGCCCGTTCGCCCATAACCGGCGCAGGAGCGCCCAGACGGGTAGCGGTATGGCCGACGCGAACTCGTCGGAGCTCGACACCAAGCCCGCCGGCCCGATCAGTTCCGGCCGAGGAACAGGTAGGTCCGCCAGGCCTCGTTGCGTTCGTCGGCGAGATATGGCGCGAACAACGAGTAGAGATCGGCGCGCGGCTCGAACGGCTCGCGGACCAGCGGCAGGTGGACCTCTGCGAGGGATTTGCCGCCCTTCCGATGGTTGCACGCCTTGCACGCGGTCACGAGGTTGTCCCAGGAATGGGTTCCGCCGCGATGGCGCGGGACCACGTGATCGAGCGTCAGGTCGTTGGTCTGGCGACCACAGTACTGGCAGGTGTGGCGATCGCGTGCGAACACCTCGCGCCGCGTCAAGCGAACGCGGGGTCGAGGTCGCCGGACGTGGTGCTGGAGGCGGATCACCGAAGGAGCCCGGAACTCCCGGCTGGGGGTGTGGATGACCTGGTGATTGAATTCGATGATCTCGGCTTTCTCGCCGAAGAGGAGCCGGAACGCACGCGGAAGGTTCGTGACGTTCAACGGCTCGTAGTTCTGGTTCAGGACGAGCACCACCCCATTCATGCGCGGCATGCTAGCAAACGCTCCAGATCGCGCTCGGCGTTCAGCCTCGCCCGATCGCCGCTCCGGTGGCCGAGTCCCAGCCACCAGCCTGGCCAACCTTGGACGCAACCGGACGCCCAAGGGCTCCAGCGATGAACCGCCCGGCCTCCAGCACGCCGGCGAGATCGACGCCGTGGTCCCAGCCCGAGGCATCGAGGTAGTAGATCAGATCCTCGGTGGCGAGGTTGCCGGCCGCACCGGGAGCGTACGGGCAACCACCCGTGCCGCCCGTCGACGCGTCGAACGTCCTGATGCCTGTGTCAAGACCGGCGGCCACATTCGCGAGGGCAGTGCCTCGCGTGTCGTGGAAGTGATAGGCCATGCGCTCGATGGGGATCCCGGCCGCAACCGCCCGATTCGTGAGCGTCGCGACCTGGCGTGGCACGGCCACCCCGATCGTATCCCCGAAACAGACCTCGTCCACGCCAAGGTCCAGCAATCGCTGCGCGACGTCGATCGCGTCGTCCGGATCCACGGCGCCGGTATAGGGACACCCGAATGCGGTCGACACATAGGCCCGCCGCCACCAGCCCCGGGCCTCGGCCCGGCGCAGCACCGGCCCGAATGCCGCGAGCGACGCCGCCACCGTCATCCCGATGTTGTGCTCGGTGAACGCGTCGGTCGTTGCGCTGAACACGGCGATCGCATCGGCGCCGGCAGCCTCGGCCCGGTCCATGCCACGCTCGTTCGGGATGAGGACCGGGTAGCGCAACCCGGCTCGACGCGGGAGCGACGGGAGGAGCACGTCCGCGTCGGCCAGTTGGGGGATCGCGCCCGGCGAGACGAAGCTGGTCGCCTCGATCTCCCTGAGGCCGGCGGCGGCGAGGAGCTCGATGAACCGCCGTTTGTCATCCGTGGTGACGACGCCGGCCTCGTTCTGGAGACCGTCGCGAGGGCCCACCTCGTAGACACGGACTCGGTCGGGCATCGGGCTCTCGGCGGACGCGGCGTGCCGCCCGGACGTCCCGGTCAGACCCGTGGTGGCGTCATCGCCCGTTCGATCCGGGCGATCTCCACTTCGATCTGTCCCAGCTCCTCGACGGCGTCGCGGAAGGCCTCGCTGCCGAGCTCGGCCGCGGAGCGCGCACGACGCGCTTCGGCATGGCGCTGGAGCAGCGCCTCGCGTGTGCCGGGGAGCCTGGGCCTGGCCGGGCGCTCGGACATGGGATCGAGCCTCCTCATCGTGGTTCGCGAGAGCGTAGCGCGAATTCTGTCACGACGGGGTGATGAGGGCGAGGATCTGGCCACGACCGACCTGATCGGTGGCACGCACGGCGATGTCGCCAATCAAGCCCGAAACCGGCGCCGCGACAACATGCTCCATCTTCATGGCCTCGATCGTGACGATGGGTTGGCCCATCTCGACGGAGTCGCCGTTCGAGACGTGCACCGCGAGGACGGAGCCGGGCATCGGCGCGACCACGTCACCACCGGCTCCGCCACGGGCGTGGGCGAGCGCCGACCGCGCGGCACGATCGACATCGGGCGGCGATGCCAGTCGGAACGCAACGCTTCGGCCACCGACATCGACGTGGACCTCGTCAGCGGTCGGGACGGCCTCGCGGGCCACGGCGGCCGAAGGATCGAGCCGAACGACGCGGACAACATCGTCGACGGAGACCGATACGGCGGAGACCGATACCGCTGCCGGTGCATTCGTTCGCCAGCCGCCCGTCCACGGGGTCGCAGCCGCGCTGCCTGTTGCGGCCGCCCTGCCGGTCGTCCCCGCCAGCAGGCGCGCGGCCCGCTGCCACGCCGCATCCGGGGCGGCAGCCCGGTCTTCCCAGCCGTCGGGCGGCCAGATCCGTTCCAGCGTGTCGATCCGCGCCTGGCCTGAGAGCACTGCGGGTTCCCGGACAAGCCAGCGCAGGAAGCGAAGGTTCGTGGTCAGCCCCAGGACCAGGGTGTCGTCGAGGGCGCCCGCCAGCCGGGCGAGTGCTTCGTCCCGATCCTTCCCGTGGGCGATGATCTTGGCCAGCATGGGGTCGAACCGGCTCGAGATCTCCGTGCCGAGCTCCACCCCCGCGTCCACCCGGATGCCCGGACCCTCCGGCCAGCGCAGGGCGGCGATCCTGCCGGTCGCCGGGAGGAATCCCGCTTCCGCGTCCTCGGCGTAGAGGCGCACCTCCACGGCATGCCCGGTGTGTCGTACATCCTCACGGTCGAAACCGAGCGCCTCACCGGCGGCGATCCGGAGCTGATCGGCGACGAGGTCGCGGCCGGTCACCGCCTCCGTGACCGGGTGCTCCACCTGGAGACGCGTGTTCATTTCGAGGAACCACGCACGGTCGCGATCGTCCACGAGGAACTCGCAGGTCCCGGCACCGACATACCCCACGGCGCGGGCAAGGGCAAGGGCGTAGCCACCCAACCGATCGAGGACGGCAGGGGTGAGGCTCGGGGAGGGCGACTCCTCGAGGATCTTCTGGTGGCGGCGCTGGATGGAGCAATCGCGTTCACCCAGGTGGACTCCGTTCCCGTGGGCGTCGAACAGGATCTGGATCTCGACATGGCGCGGCCCCTCGAGGAGCCTCTCGAGAATCAATCGATCATCGCCGAACGCGGCTCGCGCCTCGCGCCGCGCAGCGGCAAGCGCGTCGGCCAACCGCGCCCGGTCGCGGACGGCGTGCATTCCCTTGCCACCGCCCCCGGCGGCAGGCTTGACGAGGAGCGGGAGGCCGATCCGATCTGCTTCCATCGTGAGTCGTGCGTTGTCCTGATCGTTGTCGTCATAGCCGGGGATCACCGGCACGTCGAGCGAGATCGCCAGCCGACGCGCCGCGCCCTTGTCGCCCATCGTCCGGATCGCGGCCGCGGGTGGGCCCACCCAGATGAGGCCGGCAGCATCGACCGCCTCCGCGAACGCGGGGCTCTCGGCCAGGAAACCGAACCCGGGATGGACCGCGTCGGCGCCCGCGGCACGCGCCGCCTCCACGACGCGGCCGACGTCCAGGAGGTTCAATCCTCCCGGGCCGTCGGTTTGCGGCACGATCGCGAGGATCCCGAGGCGGGCACACGTGCGCGAGATGCGCGCTGCGATCTCGCCCCGGTTGGCCACGAACAGGCGATGGATCTCTCCCAATCCGGTCGAAGCAGGCGGGGCTCCGGCTCGCGGCGCTGAATCCGATGTCCCCAGCGCGTCAATCGCGTCAATCGCGACACGCCAACGCCCCCCAACGCGTCGAGCAGGTAGCCGACCCGTCACGATCCAGCGCTGCACGGACCGCGTCGTTGCCCCGATCCGATCCGCTGCCTGCCGTGGCGTGAGTTCATCGGGCATGAGTGGCGCGATTGTCGCATAGTCCGCGTCGCCTGCCGGTGCCACAATCGGATCGATGCCGAAGCTCGTCCCATGAAGCTCGTTCCACCTCGACCCGCCCCGCATGTCGCGGTGCTCTTCGGGTCGGGCTCGGAGCCACCGAACTCCGGTGATGCGTCCTGGTAATGAGATCGGGCGTTGGCAAGCGTGGCGCTACACGGATTCTGACGTTCTGGGCGCAGTGCCAAGCTCGCTGATGCCGAATCTGATTACCCGGGTGCATCAACGGGCGAGCGGATCGGTTTCGGCCTCGGGGCCTAGCCGGCTCCGGTGTCCCGGTCGTCGTCTCGCGCCCAGGCGGGAGGACGTTTCTCCGAGAACGCCCGGAACCCTTCCTGCGCCTCATCTGAGATGCGCTGCCGGGCGATCACCCGGGCGGTATGCCATTTCGACGAACCGTGGCCGAGGCCGCGCACCTCGCGCACGATCGCCTTTGCTGCACGGGTCGCGGTCGGCCCGGCGTCCAGCACGTCGGCGACGGCCATCTCGACGGCGGCGTCGAGGGCCGCCTCGCCCTCGACGACCTCGTGAACCAGACCGATCCGCTGGGCCCGGATCGCGTCGAACCGGCGGCCGCCGGGGAAGAGGGCGCGTGCGTGGGACTCGCCGATCTTGGCGACGACAAACGGTGAAATGACCGCAGGCAGGATCCCAAGGCGCGTTTCGGTGAATCCGAACCGTGTCCCCGACTCGGCGATGACGACGTCTGACACCGCGCAAATGCCCATCCCACCGCCGAGTGCAGCGCCGTGAACCCGCGCGATGATGGGGACCGGGCACGTGTCGAGGGTCTCGAACATGTCGGCCATCGCCATCGCATCTTGTTCGTTGCCTTCGACATCGAGCGCCATCGCCGCCCGCATCCACGCGATGTCCGCCCCGGCGCAGAACGACGGCCCGTCACCGGCCAGAATGACGACCCGGAGCTGGTCCGGCGCCTCCCGCGCAAACCCACCGAACGCCGCGCGCAGCTCGGCGATGAGCGACGCGTCGAATGCGTTATGGCGGTCCGCCCGCGTCAGCGTCACTCGCGCCACGACCTGGCCACGGCCGGTCCGCTCGATTCGCAGCGCCTGCGTCATGCGCCCATCCTAGCGGCCCGTGGCGGCCTTCGAGCGCGGTTGCTCTCCGGGCGCGGTTGCTCTCCCCAGGCGCCGACGTTCGGTGTTGCCGACCGACGCCCGAACGCCGACCCGGGGTTTGCTTGCCGGCGGCCTACGGACCGAGGTAGGCGGCCAGCGCCGTTGCGACACCCGCCGAGATGACGCCGGTCCCACCGAGGACCACGATCCGACCCGGCTTCAGGCGTGTCAATTCGGCAGCCACCGAGGCTGGAATCGTATCCCTGGTCACGAGCAGAATCGGTCCCAGCTGATCGCCGGCAGGGGGCGTCCCGGCGAGGGCGTCGGGGAAGTTCGCTCCGGTCGCCACGAAAACGACAGGCACATTGGGCGCGTAGTTTGCCTGCGAGATCGCGACGGCCGTCGCGTACCGGTCGGCACCCGAGAGGCGGCTGACCTTGCCGGACCCGAACATGCCCACCAACTGAGCCTCCACGGCCCCGCTGACGGCACCCGTCCCGCCGAGGATGACCACCTTCGCCGGATTCAGTCGCACCAGCTCGGCCTGGACCGCCGCCGGGATGGCGGTCGGCTGGACCAGCAGGACCGGTCCGCCGAATTTGCCGCCGGGAGGTCCGCCGGCCAGCGCGTCGGGGAAGTTGGTTCCGGTTGCCAGGTAGGCCACCGGGACGCCGGGGCTGAAGTACGCCTGCGAGATCGCCACGGCCGTGGTATAGCGGTTGGCACCCGCGAGGCGGCTGACCTTGCCGGACCCGAACATGCCCACCAGCTGGGATTCGACGCCCCCGCTGACAGCACCGGTCCCGCCGAGGATGACCACCTTGGCCGGATTCAATCGCTGGAGCTCGGCCTGGACGACTGCCGGGATCGCCGTCGGCTGGACGAGCAGAATGGGACCGCCGAGGATGCCGCCCGGAGGTCCGCCGGCCAGCGCGTCGGGGAAGTTCGTCCCGGTCGCGATGAAGGCGACGGGGACCCCGGGGGCGAAGTTTGCGGCCGAGACGGCCACTGCGGTGGCATAGCGATCGGCGCCCGACTGCCGGACGACGGCGCCGGCAACGGTAATGTACGCCACGCGGGTCAATGTGTTCGGACCCGTACCGTTGGAGGCCGTCAGGGCGACGGTGTAGGTGCCGTTAAGCGCGTATGTATGGCTCGGGTTCTGGAGCGTCGAAGTCCCTCCGTCCCCGAACGTCCACGCCCAGCCGGTGGGTCCGTTGGTCGAGAGGTCGGTGAAGGCCACCGTCAACGGCATCGCTCCCGACGTCGGCGTGCCTGAGAAGTTCGCGACGGGCGCCGGTGGCGGGCTGACCGTGATCAGGCTCGCCTTGGTGACCGGGTCGGATCCGGCGGCGTTCGTGGCCGTGAGCGCCACGGTGTAGGTGCCCGCCCCGGTGTACGTGAAGAGCGGGTTCTGGGCGGTCGAATCGGTTGACCCGTTGTTATCAAAGTCCCAGGCCCACGAGGTCGGGCTATTCGTGGAGGTGTCGGTGAACTGGACGGCGAGGGGGGCCTGGCCGGACGTCGTGTCCGTGGTGAAGTTCGCCACCGGCGTCACGGGGCACGGGTCTCCGATGCAGGCGTGCAGGTAGGCGCGGGTCGGGATATTGGCCGCCAGTACGAGCATCCCGCTCGGGGCGGTGCTCGCCTGCTTGGTCGAGGTCGCGTCGTTGATGGCGAGTTCGGTGGCGCTCTGGATGACGGGCGTGCCGATCGAGGCCGAACCAAAGTTCAGGGTCGTAAGGGAGGCCGTCCGGCGATAGATGGCCTGCACCCCATCGGAAGCAAGGGTGGGGTCGGTGAGGAACACGTTGGCCTGGCTGTTCTGGCCGTCGATCACGAGCATCGGGCGGGTGCCCTCGACCGCAACCGTCGTCACCGTGTGAACCGTCCACGCGCCAACGGCGTCGGCCGCTCCGGTGCGACGGACCACCGCGATGAGCGGATCGCCGCCGTTCGGGGCCAGGTTCTCGTTCCGGCCGGTCTTGATCGCGGCGATCGCCTTGCCGTCGGGGTCGGTCTTGAGGCTGATGTGGTCGTCGGCGGTATAGGTACCAATCCCGCCGATGACGGTTTCGCGCGCCCCCCAGGTTCCGACCGGATCGCCGTCCTTGTGGGCCTGGTAGTAGAAGGCATCGTCAGTGAGCGATTGGTTGCTCCACATGACACCGACGCCGCCGGTGATCGGGGCGATCGCCGAAATGACGTCGTCGGTCGCGTTGTTGCCCATACCCGGGATGTCCACCCCCGCCGCCCAGGTCGCCCCGTTGTCGGTCGAACTCGAGACTTTGACCCGCCACAAGAGCGGTTCGGGGTCGAGGACGTCATTGATCTGCGTGTAGGCGACCCACAGGAGGCCGGCCCCGTCCTTCGCGATCGTGGCGTTCCTTGTCCCGACCGTCTCCGTGCCCGGGATGACCTTCGGGTAGCCCGCGACCAGGGCGTAGACCTTGGTGGTCGTGTTGTACGTGTACTTGTAAATACGGAGGTGCGTGGCCGTGAGTGACGGAGTGACGTACCAGGACGAGGCCACGTAAAGGTTGTTGCCGTCCGACAGGGCGTCGGCGTGCGAACGGTTGCGTGGATCGACCGCGACGCCCGTCGACGTCCAGTCCTGGGTCGTCATGTTGAACTTGTAGATCCGGTACGTCTCGGTCAAGTTGTCGAGCATCAGGGCGAACCAGGTGCCGTCATTGAACCACAGCTTGCTCTGGTTCCGTGGCGCGGTCACGTCGTCGCCGCCGGCGACGTTCGGGTTGCCGTACAGGTGGTCGCGGTAGCCGGCCGTGACCGGGGTCGCGGCGTGGATGGTCAGCGCGGCGCCCAGTGACGCGGCCATGATGAGCCCGACACCGGCGAGCGAGACGAGGGCATGCCTGCGACGCGGACGTCGATCGACGCGAAGTGGAGAAGACACGGCGGAGTGACCCCCATGATGGATGATGGCTGCGATAGATGAGTGATGAAGTCCGGATCTTAGTCGAGATGGGACGAAAGTCCTACCACCGTGCGCGAATTGCCGGTGCCGGCTGGCAACCCTGCGGCGCTCGCGGCGGCCAAGGCTGGTGCCGCCGCATGCGGGTCGAGTCAGACGGCGCCTGGGCCGGCGGACCGGCGCGCTGACCGTGGGTCCGTGGAGTCCCGACTGGCTCCCCGACCTCAGCGGTCGGCGGCTCACCGCGATCCGCGCCGCCCGCCGCGGCGCCGTGGCCGCCGCCGCCATCTTCGGGACGGCTGCCGCGATCGCCGTGATGCTCAACCCTGCCGTCGCGCTGGATCAGCCCGTCTTGCGCGTCGGATCCGCGCTGCTCGTGGCCGCGGGCAGCATCCCGGGCCTTGCCCTGCTCGGCGCCGCGCTCACGTCGTCGGCGCTCGATTCGCGGCCGACGGCACTGGTCGCCGCGCTGGCGATGGGCCTTGCAGCGCCGACAGCCGCAGCCGTCTCGGCCATGATCGGCGTGTTCGTGATCGTCGGCCTGGTGCGCGGGATCGGGCCCGGGTTCGAGATCGCGGGTCAGACCCTGGAGGCCGGCGTCGAGGCGGCCCTCGGTATCGCGCCGTTGCTCGTGCTCGCGTCGTCGGCCTGGGTGCTCGTCGTGCGCCGCTGGGCGCCGCACGCGGCGATCCCCTCGGCGTAGGCCTCAGTCGAGCAGCGCGACCTCGTCGCCGACCCGGATCGTGCCCGGGCGTTCGACTTCGCCCCAGACCCCGAAGTCGATGTCCTTGTCGTTGCGCAGTCCGCGGTAGGCAATGATCGTTCTGAGCGTGTCGAGATCGCGGACGCCCGTGTCCGGATCCTGGGTCGTGATGGCGCAGCGCGGCACCGGCTTCGAGATCCGGAGGATGGTCCCGCCGATCGCCACGCGCCGGTCGCACCAGGTGTCCTCCTCGTGGGGCGCTCCCCCGACGAGTTCGATGAGCATCCGGAATCGCCGCGGATCGACCGATGGAACCCCGAGATGCCGGGCAAGCTGGTCCAGCGATCCATCGCCGATGAGGGTCGCGGGATGATCGGTTCGGGTCCGACCCGGTTCATCGACGCGGACGAGCCGCAGTGGCCGACCCGCGATCGGCTCAAGGACCGCGGCCCACGGGCCGTCGACCACGTGCCCCACCGCGGTCCGCCCGTACATCGCCGTCTCGATGGGATCGGTCACGCGCACGTCGTCTTCGACGACAAGGCCGTTCGGAAACGTGAGGCGAAGCCGCTCGCCGCCCGGATCGGTCCACGCGGCGACCTGGACGAGAGGACCGGCGATCAACCCGTCGACGAGCCTCCCGGTCGGGTCCACGAGATAGAACCGGCGGTCCTCGGCGACGCCCCATGGTTCCAGCCGGATCTCCGGGCGCGATTCAAGCGCGAGACCCTTGACGGGCGCGATGTTCAGGCGGCTGACGGTAGGCATGCGGGCACCCTACATTCGGAACACGCCGAAACGTGTCTCGGGGATCGGGGCGTGAAGCGCGATCTCGATGCCCATCGCCAGGACCCGGCGCGTGTCGAGGGGATCGATGACCCCGTCGTCCCACAGCCGCGCCGTCGCGAAGTAGGGGGAGCCCTCGCGCTCGTAGGTCTCGAGGATCGGCGCCTCGAAGGCATCGCGTTCGGCTTCGGACGCCCAGGCGCCACCCGGCGCGGACGCCTCGCCGACCGTCGACAACACGCGCGCCGCCTGCTGGCCGCCCATGACGCTGATTCGTGAGTTCGGCCAGGTCCAGAGAAAGCGCGGCTGGTAGGCGCGTCCGGCCATCCCGTAATTGCCGGCGCCGAAGCTGCCGCCGATGAGCACCGTGAACTTGGGCACCTCGGCACTGGCGACCGCGGTGACGAGCTTCGCGCCGTCCTTGGCGATGCCCCCTGCCTCGTACTCGCGGCCGACCATGAACCCGGTGATGTTCTGGAGGAAGACAAGCGGGATCTTGCGCTGGCAGGCGAGTTCGATGAAGTGGGCGCCCTTCAGCGCGGACTGGCTGAACAGGATCCCATCGTTGGCCAGGACTGCCACCGGGTAGCCCTCGATGTGGGCGAAGCCGCAGACGAGCGTCTCACCGTACAGCGGCTTGAACTCGTGGAGGCGCGAGCCGTCGACGAGGCGGGCGATGATCTCGCGGACGGGGACCGCGCGACGCGAGTCGGCTGAAACGGCGGCATACAGGTGGGCACTCCCGCCGTCCCGCCCTGCGGGGTCGACGGCGGGAGGTTCGGGCGTTCGACGATCCCACGGAGCCGGCGGCGGACGGCGATTGAGGTTCGCCACGATCGATCGACCAAGGGCCAGCGCGTGCTCGTCGTCGAGCGCCTCGTGGTCGGCGACGCCCGAGATCCGGGTGTGCACCTCCGCCCCACCGAGGTCCTCGGCACTGACCTCCTCGCCGGTCGCGGCCTTCACCAGCGGAGGGCCACCGAGGAAGATCGTTCCGGTCCCGCGGACGATGACCGTTTCGTCGCTCATCGCGGGTACGTAGGCGCCGCCGGCGGTCGACGAACCCATGACCAGCGCCACCTGCGGGATCCCCGAAGCCGACATCCGCGCCTGGTTGTAGAAGATTCGCCCAAAGTGGTCGCGATCGGGGAAGACCTCGGCCTGGAGTGGCAGGAAGGCGCCGCCGCTATCGACGAGATACACGCAAGGGAGCTGGTTTTCGAGCGCGATCTCCTGGGCCCGGAGGTGCTTCTTGACCGTCATCGGGTAGTAGGTGCCGCCCTTGACCGTGGCGTCGTTGGCGACGATCACGCAGGTGGTGCCCTCGACCTTGCCGATCCCGGTGACGATGCCCGCGCTCGGTGCGTCGTCCTCGTAGAGGCCGCTCGCGGCGAGCGGGGAGAGCTCCAGGAACGCGCTGCCCGGGTCGATGAGGCGGTCGATCCGTTCCCGGACGGGGATCTTGCCCCGTTCCCGGTGTCGGGCGATGGACCGATCGTCGCCGCCGGCGCCTCGCCCGGCAACCTGCGCCTGGCGGGCTCGGAGGTCCTCGACGAGCGCGGCCATCGCGGCATGGTTCGCGCGCGCATCCTCAGCCGCGGGATCGATCCGACTGCGAAGGACGGCCATGCCGCGAAGTGTATGACCGGGGGTCATTGCCGGTGACGAAGCGTGCGAGATCGTGTCGCGACGCTCGCGCCACGAAGGCGGATTGACGTCTGAGCCCGCGGACGTGATGATGTTCTCGTCATCAGGAGGGTGAAGCGATGGGTATGGCCGCACGGATGCTCCGTCACGCGAGGCGGTCCGCCGGTCTCACGCAGCGGGGCCTCGCGGCGCGGGCGGGTGTGCCGCAGGAGACGATTGCGCGGGTCGAGGCCGGACGCTCGGATCCGCGCGTCACGACCCTGGACCGGCTGCTCGAGGGTTGCGGATTCGGCCTCGAGCACCTGCCGCGACTGGGGATCGGCATCGATCGGGCGCAGATTCGGGAGCGGCTCGCGATGAGTCCGAGTGAGCGGTTGGCAAGAGCGATCGCTGAAGATCGGAACATGCTGGAGCTCCGAGCCAATCTCAAGCGGATCGCCGAGTGAGCGAAACGTCGGTCTTCCAGCCCGCCGAACTCATGCGACGGCTGAATGCGGGTCGAGTTCACTTCGTCGTCATCGGTGGTCTCGCTGCCCAGGCACACGGGTCGCCTTCGGCCACGTTCGACCTTGACATCGTGCCGTCGTGGGACTCGGCCAACCTGGTCCGGCTCGAGCATGTCCTCACCGAGATCGCAGCCGTTCGGAGCGGACTGCCGGAGGATGCGCCACCGATGCCGCCACTCGACGCACGAACCCTGCTCGCCGGTGCGGTCTTCACGCTCACGTCGCGCCTGGGGCGGCTGGACGTACTGGCGAACCCCGACCCCGGGCTCGACTTCGATCGGCTGATGCAGTCGGCGGAGGCGCGGGAACTCTTCGGCGATCACGTCCACGTCGCGTCGCTGGACGACCTCATCGCCATGAAGCGCGCGGCGGGACGCCCAAAGGACCGCGTCGAACTCGAGATCCTCGGGGCCCTCCGAGAGGAGATCGATCGCGGCAACGCGTCGCGCCGTTAGCGACCTTGCGCCTCCAGGAACCGGCGCGGCCTCCAGGTCGTCTGCCGGACCATGACGATCAACAAGGCCTCGATCCTGCCGTCGCTGCGCCTCGCTTTTCTCGCGGCGCTCGCGTTCGTCGCCGTCGCCTGTTCAGCGCTTCCGGTCCCTGGCGTCGTCGGCACGCTTGTCGTGGTCGAGACCCGCGGCGGCCATTGCATCAACCCACCGTGCGGTTCCCGGATCGCCATTGAATCCGATGGGCGCGTCCACGAGGTCGCCCCTGAGACCGCGGAGCTCGGGACTGCCCCGTCCGACGTCATGGCCGCGCTGTCCGCGGCCATTCGAGCCGCGGACTTCGCCGCGATCAGGAGCCACCCGTTCACCGGCGAATGCCCGGTCAACTTCGACGGACAGGAGGTCGTCTACGAGTTCTCCAGGCTCGGTAGCACCGAGACGATCGCGTCGTGCACGGTCGAGGTCGACCCTACCGTGCCGGTCTTCGCCGCGGTCGAGGCCGCACTGGCCGCCGCCCGCTAGCGCCAACGCGGTCATGGCGCGCGTCGAGCGGACCCTTCGATGTCGATCAGCGCGGCGTCGAGTGTCGGAAACCGGTGGCGATAGCCCAGTTCAATTGCGCGTGCGGGGGCAACACGCCGCGAGTCGACGATCAGCGTCGCCTGTTCGCGCATCGCCAGACGGAGCAGGAGCGCCGGGACCGGGAACCACGCCGGGCGGCGCATCGCCCGCCCCAATGCCCGGGCAAACTCCCCCTGGCGGATCGGGTCCGGCGACGCCGCGATGATCGGGCCGTGGACCCGTTCGTCATCGATCGCCAGCCGGTAGATCCCGACAAGGTCCTCGATGTGCACCCAGCTGAACCACTGCCGCCCGCTGCCGAGGCGGCCGCCCACGAACAACCGGAAGGGCAGCCGAAGGAGGCCAAAGAGGGGAGCCTCGGTCGCGAGGACGAATGCCGTCCGGACGAAGGCGACCCTGGTCCCGAGCTCCTCGGCGGCGATTGCAGCCGCCTCCCAGGCGATCCCCAGCTCCGCGAGGAACCCGCCAACCTCGGGCGTGGTCTCGGTCGCCGGTTCGGCCTCGAGGCCCGTGTAGACGTCCGTCCCTGAGGCATTGACCAGGACCCGCGGCCGGTGATCCTCCGGCAGCCGGCGAATCGCCTCGACGAGTGCCTCCGTGGCCCGAAGCCGGCTGTCGATGAGCGTCTTCTTGCGGCCGAGGATCCACGGCCGCGGGCCGATCGCCTCGCCGGCGAGGTTCACGACGGCATCGACACCATCCAGCGTGGCAACCAGCGCGTCGTCGACACGCGCCGACCAGCGGATCGCGACCGCGCCGCCAGGCAGCCGTGCGCCGTTCCGCTCGGGCGAGCGAGTCAGCACCGCCACAGCATGGCCATCTGCGAGGAGCGATCGGGCGATCCGGCGCCCGATGAGCCCGGACCCCCCTGCGATGACGACCTTCAGCGGGTCAGACGCGTTCAGTCGCGATCCCCTCATGTGCTACTGTGACATAGCAAGTTATGAACGATAAACGCGCTACTGTCAAGACGCAGGTTTCTGGTGCCGAAACCGGCGGCGGCCCGCCTCCGAGTATTGGGGCAGAGGCGATCCGGCTGAAGCTGGCCGAGGCATGGGGCGAAATGGGCGCAGCCTGGGGGGTGGCTCCGGCGATCGCGCGCGTGCACGCGTACCTGATGGCCCGCCAGCAGCCGTTGACCGAGCGCGAGGTTCGCGAGGCGCTGGGGCTGTCTCACCGCGCCGCCAGCCTCGCCCTGGCCGAGGCGGAATCGTGGGGGATCGTCGAGCGGGTGCAGGAACCACGACGGGTCGGGCGCCGCGGTCCGGCCGGCGCCGCCTACCTTGCCGTCGGCGACCACTGGCGCTGGTTCGGCCGAGTCGTGGCCGAACGGAAGGTCCGCGAAGGCGACCCGATCATCGGTGTCATCGAACGGACCGCGGCCGAGGCGAGCGCAGCATCCGCAGCGGCCCCCGACGATCCCGAGTTGGCCGGCTTGAGCGAGTGGCTCGCTGCATTCCTGGTGTTCGTGCGCCTGTTCGATCGGGCCGTGGGCCTCGTTCCCCAGCTCGAGCCCCGCGAACTCGAGCGTAGCCTCCAGCTTCTCGGTCGAATCCCGGACGAGACCATCCTTCGGCTCTTTGACCTCCTCGGCGCCCTGCCCGATGACGATGTCCTGGGGCTTGTCGACGCCGTCAGTCGCCTCTCGCCGACGGCTGCGCGGCGCGCCACGAAGCTGATGTCGGGGGTCGTCCGAACGGTCTCGCGCTAGACGCGTGAGACATCAGCCCCGGCACCGGCGCACGACAAAGGGAACGACCCCGGGTCGTAGACCCGGGGTCGCACGAGCGGAGAACGCGTGACTCCTACCCGTTGTAGTGGTCGCGCCAGGTTACCTTGCCGATACCGCCGTCCACCGACATCGGAGCGCCGTCGATCGTCGCCGTACCGGATGCCATGCGGTAGGTGCTGCTGTACGACGAGTGGCCGTTGAACTGCGACGGGATCTGGAAGGACCAGGTCCCGCGCTCCATGACCTTCGGTCCGGTTGCCGTCAACGCGAGTGAGACCTGGACACCCGACTTGGACGTGTCGGTCCAGGTGTCCGCGCACTGGTCGACGTCGGCGCCATAGACGTCGACGGTGGCCGTGGCACTCGCCGACCCATAGTTCTTGCCGATGGCGAGGGTGGCATCGCCGTAGCCATACTGGTATGAGCCCACGAAGCCGTAGAACTCATCTGTCGGATCGCCCGGCGTGCAGTCGACCCAGTTTCCCGTCTCGGTGTACAGCTCCAAGAACGGTGAGGACGAACCCTGCTGGCTCCAGGCCGCGACGTAACCGAACGTGTAGCCGTCGGTTCCCTCGGTGTACCACGAGCCCTGAGCCGTCAGCGCCGAGCCGCTCGAGTTGGACACGTTTGCGCCCGCGGAGACAGGCGCGGCGAGGGCCAAGGCCATGATCCCGGCCATGACGACGATGGCGAATCTGCGCATCGAATCCCCTTCCAGAGAGACCACTGGTGCGGACGGGGCCCAGGCTGATCGGCTGTCCGCCACCGATCACATGACGCTGGGCGCGGCCAACGTGTTGCCGGGGTCCGCTGTCGGCTTTCCGACAGCGCGGTCGATCCCGTGTCCATGCTGCCTCGAGTGATCTCCGTGCTCGGCCTCGCCAGCCTGGACGCCGACGCAGGGATCGTGCACTGCCATGCGATAATCGCGGAGCGCGAGGCGGGCCGGTTGACCCGAACGGGCGAGGACCCCGCGGCAGGCGACCGGCAGACCGAGCGCAGTGACCGGAGAACCAGGGGCAGATGACAGTCGAGACATCAACCTGGGCGACCAAGAAGGGTCTGGCCCAGATGCTCAAAGGCGGCGTCATCATGGACGTCGTCACTCCCGACCAGGCAAGGATCGCCGAGGACGCGGGCGCCGTGGCCGTCATGGCCCTCGAGCGCGTGCCCGCCGACATCCGGGCGTCCGGCGGCGTGGCTCGCATGAGCGACCCACAGATGATCGTCGGGATCATGGACGCGGTGTCGATTCCCGTGATGGCGAAGGCCCGGATCGGCCACTTCGTGGAGGCGCAGATCCTCGAGGCGCTCGGCGTCGACTACATCGACGAATCGGAGGTTCTGACACCCGCCGACGAGACGAACCACATCGACAAGCACGCCTTCAAGGTCCCGTTCGTGTGCGGCTGCCGCAACCTCGGCGAGGCCATCCGCCGGATCAACGAGGGTGCGGCGATGATGCGGACCAAGGGCGAGGCCGGCACCGGCAACATCGTCGAGGCGGTGCGCCAGCTGCGCGACGTCCTCGCCGGCATTCGTCGGCTCCAGGGGATGCGCGAAGACGAGCTGTTCGTTGCCGCGAAGGAGCTCCAGGCGCCGTATGAACTCGTCAGACAGGTCGCGGCGGACGGCAAGCTCCCGGTCGTGAACTTCGTCGCTGGTGGGATCTCCACGCCCGCCGACGCCGCGCTCGTCATGCAGCTTGGTGCCGAGGGCGTCTTCGTCGGGTCCGGCATCTTCAAGAGCGAGGATCCGGCGCGGATGGCCAATGCGATCGTCCAGGCCACGACCCACTTCGACGATCCGACGATCATCGCCGAGGTCTCGAAGGGTCTCGGAGCGCCGATGCGCGGCCTGACGATGGAAACGATCCCCGACGCCGAGCGACTCGCCGCGAGGGGCTGGTAGCGCGCGTCGCGCCGGAGCCTCGCCATGAAGATCGGTGTCCTCGCCCTCCAGGGGGCATATCGCGAGCATGTCGACACGCTGCACGCCATCGGCGTGGAGGCGGTCGAGGTACGCCTGCCGGCGCACCTCGCGCTCGTGGACGGGCTCATCCTGCCCGGCGGTGAGAGCACCACGATGCGCAAGCTCATCGATCGCTGGGGTCTGCGTGAACCCATGCTCCGTCTCGCACATTCCGGCGCACCGATCTTTGGCACCTGTGCCGGGATGATCGTCCTTGCACGCGAGATCGACGGCGACGAGCCGCCGATCGTGCCCGTCCTGGACGTGACCGTCGAGCGGAATGCCTTCGGTCGACAGCTGGATTCGTTTGAAGCCGAGCTGGTGGTGCCCGTACTCGGTTCCACGCCGGTTCACGGCGTCTTCATCCGCGCGCCCGTGATCAGCCGGACCGGCCCCGACGTGGACGTGCTCGCACGGCTCGACGATGGGCGGATCGTCGCCGTCCGCGAGCGCAACGTGATTGCCACGGCCTTCCATCCCGAACTCGCGGGCGAGACACGCTTCCACCGCCTCGTCGCGACGATGGCCGCCGAACACGCCGATCCGGGCGAGGGATCCGGGCGACGCCATCATCCCACCCGTCGGGCGGGCCGGGCTCCATGACGGGCCCGCGTGCAAGCCGGACCGGCGGCAAGGTTCGTGCCGCTCGACTCACCGACCTGGCCGCTCTCGGGGAGCTCTCACGGCTGTGCCAGGCGAGCAACAGCGATACCCGGTCGCTCGGCCTACCCGTCAGCGGCCCGCCGATCGGCATGTTCAACCTGTTCCGGTTGCCGCTGGGAGCCTTCCGCCCGAACGATCTCCTGTTCGTCCACGAAGACGGCGGACGGCTCGGCGGACTGATCCGCGTGGAGCGCGAGGCGTCGCGGGACGAGTGGACGATCGTCGAGCTCGATGCCATCGGGGCCAGCGAGGCCGGGGACATCCGTTTTCGGCTGGTGCAGCACCTCATGCGCGAAGGCGCCAAGCGCGCCGCGGCGCGCTTCCACGTGGCCTGCGCCGACGCCGACGGCAATGTCGAACTGTTCATGCAGGCAGGATTCGCGCGGTACGGCGACGAGCAGGTCCTCTTCCGTGCGCCGACCGCCGCGCTGCCGTCTCCGTGGTCGCCGGCCCGGGCCGCCGAGGCGGGAATCCGGCCGGCAACGCCCCTCGACGCCGTGGCCCTGCTGCGTCTCTGGAGCGCGGTCACGCCGCAGCCGGTCCAGCGCCTCGAGATGGTCCGGCTCGTGGACTGGGAGCGCCAGGGGATGCACTGGCGCGTGCCGCGGAGCAGCCTCGCTCCGATCCTTCGATTCGCCGAGGTGGAAGCACATGTCCTCGAGCGGCCCTCCGGCGGGAAGGACGGCACGGAACTGGCCGCGGTGGCGCAGATCGGTGTCGCTCGCGAGGATCAGCCCCACTATCTCAAGGTCCTGGCGCGGCCCGAGGCCGACGTGGCGAGCCTCATCGACTTTGCGCTCGGCGTCGTCGCGGCCCGGACCAGGGCCGGGGATCATCGTCACGAGCACGGCGTGATCGCGCCCGTGCGAACCTATGAGTCGCCCATCGACCGGCGCCTGGAGGACGCTGGCTTCGATGCCGTGTCGACCGTCACACTGCTCATGAAGGAAACGCTCGTCCGAGTTGCCGAACCGGCCCTCGTGCCGGCCGGCGTCCGCTAGTGGAGGTCACCCGTGACTTCTGAGGAACCGCGCCGGGAGTCCATCGACGATCTTGATGCGCTGCTGGCCTCCCTCCCGCCCGAGATCGTCGCCGCCGTCCGTGCCCTCCCGGAAGTGGAACACGTGATCGAGGTCGTCATGGACCTGGGGCGTCGGCCCGAGGCACGCTTTCCCGATTCCGAGATCCTGCTTCTCGAACGCGAGATCAACGACGCCGACATCGCCTACGTCGTCGATCACATCGGGACATTCGGCGATGACAACCGGGCCGGGATCGAGCGGACGCTCCATCGCATCAGCGCCATTCGGAACCGGGCCGGCAAGATCGTGGGGTTGACCTGCCGGATCGGCCGAGCCGTCTACGGCACGATCGACATCATTGCGGACTTCGTCCAGACCGGAAAGTCGACCCTGATCATGGGTCGCCCCGGGATCGGCAAGACGACGATGCTGCGCGAGGCTGCGCGGGTACTTGCCGACGATATGGGCAAGCGCGTCGTCGTGGTGGATACCTCGAACGAGATCGCCGGAGACGGCGACATCCCGCATCCGGCCATCGGCAAGGCGCGCCGAATGCAGGTCCGCACGCCCTCGATGCAGCACGAAGTCATGATCGAGGCGGTCGAGAACCACATGCCGCAGGTCATCGTCATCGACGAGATCGGAACCGAGCTGGAGGCCCAGGCCGCCCGGACGATTGCCGAGCGCGGGGTCCAGCTCATCGGGACCGCGCACGGCAACAACCTTGACAACCTGATGCTCAACCCGACGCTATCCGATCTGATCGGCGGCATTCAGAGCGTGACCCTTGGCGACGACGAGGCTCGCCGGCGGCGGACCCAGAAGAGCGTCCTCGAACGCAAGGCTCCGCCCACCTTCGACGTCATCGTCGAGATCCAGGATCGGGATCGCGTCGCCGTGCACAGCGACGTTGCCGACACGATCGATGCGCTGCTGCGCGGCGATGCCGTCGCGCCCGAGCTGCGTTGGCGCGATGAAGAGGGCGTGCACCGATCGCAGGGACGGCCGCGGCCCTCGCCGAGGGAGCAGCTCGGCGCGGAGCGGTTTGCCGGGCTCGTCGGGTCTGGACAGCCGTGGCGAATGGAGCCCGGATGGCGCGGCGAGACCACCTATCGCGCTGCCGGATACCGTGATGCCGAACGCGGCGGGTTCAGGGCCGGGTACCGTCCGGGAGCGTCCGGAGGTTGGCGGCAGACGCGAGGCGGATCGGGACGGGAGGCCCCGCCGCGATCGTCCGAACCCAGTGCCCGGGGAGAGGTTCCGTTCGTTGCCGGCGATATCGCCGATCGCGGTCCGCTCGAGCGGGGCGCCGCCCCCGCGCCTGAGCCGCGTGCCCGGGATGCTCGCGAATTCGAGCGCCAACAGGCGTGGCGGGATCAGGCCGCGCGGGCACTGACGACGCTCCACGCAGACGAAGGGACCGGGCCCGTCAATGGGCCCGATCTGGGTGCCGATGATGAGCTCCTGCTCGACCGGGCGATCGCCGACGGGATCGAAGAAGATGGGCCGGCCCTCCGAGTGGCCGATGCCGGATCGCTGCCCACCCTTCGACTGGTATCCCAGGGGATCAGCCGCAAGCGCCTGGAACAGGCGATTCGCGAACTGCAGCTCCCCGTCGTGATCGCTCGCGATCTCGACGACGCGGACGTGGTGATGACGCTCAAGAACGATTACCGCCAGAAGACCCCGATGATCCGCGAGGCGGAGGAGCGGGCCCTGCCGATCTATGTCCTGAAGAGCAACACGATCCTCCAGATCCAGGCGAGCCTCACGTCCATCTTCTCGCTCGAGGTGGATCCCCGCGAGGCGGCCCTGCGTGAGACGGAAGAGGCAATCGGCCTCGTCCTGCACCAGGCCGAACCGGTGGAGCTGTCTCCCCAGAACGCCTACATCCGCCGGCTCCAGCACCAGATGGCGGAGCGGGCGAACCTCGTGTCGCGCTCGCGCGGGCGCGAGCCATACCGACGCGTGCGCCTGTACCCGGATCAAGCGAGGGCCTGGCGGTAGGGCTCCGGCGCCCCTGACCGGCGTCGCCTCGCCCGGGCATCCGCGCACTCTCGCCGGGGCATCGGCGCACTGTTATTCACCCGGGTAATCCGATTCGACCTGGACAAGCGGGGCACTACGCCCAGAACGTCAGGATCGGTGACCCGTCACGCTTGCTGACGCCCGATTTCATTACCGGGCGCAATCTCGCTGGCGGTCGCGCTGGAGGTCGCGGTCGAGGTTGGCTCGCGCAACCGACCTCCCGATGGATCAGGCCAGGTCGCGACGGAGCGCTGAGCGGGCTGCGTGCCAGCCCGACATCCCGTGGACACCACCCCCCGGCGGGGTAGAGGACGAACACAGGTAGAGCCCGCGGCCCAGGTGATACGGATCCAGGGATGGTGACGGGCGGAAGATGAGCTGGCGCCAGTCCTGGATCCCGCCGTTGATGTCGCCACCGACGTAGTTCTCGTCGTAGCGCTCCATGTCGCTCGGCGACCAGGCCCGGCGCGCCAGAATCAGGTCGCGAAACCCGGGGGCAAAGCGCTCCACCTGATCTTCGATACGGTTGGTCATGTCGATGGCCGAACCGTTCGGCACGTGGCAGTACGCCCAGGCCGTGTGCTTGCCCGTCGGTGCCCGGGTGGGATCGAACAGCGTTGGCTGGACGAGCAGCACATACGGTCGCTCCGGGTGGCGGCCGGCGTTGACCTCGGCCTCGGACGCCGCGATCTCATCGAGCGTGCCGCCGAGGTGGACGGTGGCGGCGCGGCCGACATCGGGAGCCGTCCAGGGGATGGGGCCGTCGAGCGCCCAATCGAGTTTGAACACGCCCGGGCCGTAACGGAAGCCTTCGAGCCGTCGGCGCGGCCCGGTCGCGAGCCGATCGCCGGCGATCGACACGACCTGCCTCGGGGTCAGCGCGAACAGCACGGCCCGGGCCGGAGGCAGGTCGCTCATCGCACGGACGGGGTGGTCCGTGACGATCTCGACACCCAGGTCGGTTGCCTCGGCGATGAGCGCATCCGCCACCGCCTGCGAGCCGCTGCGGGCCAGTGGCCATCCGTGGGCATGGGCGACCATCGCCAGCACCAGCCCGAAACTCGCCGACAGCGGCGCCGTCAGCGGAAGCATCGAGTGCGCGGCGATCCCCGCGAACAGCGCCCGGGCCTCCTCGCTATCGAAGCGCGAGCGTGCCAAGCCACGGGTCGACCGCAGGGCGGGCAGACCGAAGCGAGCGAGCGCGAGCGGGTGGCGCGGCAGGTGGGCGACGGGGCCCAGCAACTCCGGCATGAGGCGCTCCGCATCGCGGACGAGGGGACCGAACAGGCGTCGCCAGGCACGGCCATCGGGTCCCAGTGCGTCTGCCGTGGTCTGGACCGATCGTTCGAGGATCGCGGAACGATCGCCGCCGAGGGGATGGGCCACCGGCACGGCGGGATGGACCCACTCCACGCCGCGTGCCGCGAGGTCCACCGTGCGCAGGAACGGCGACGCCAGCGCCACCCCGTGGATCGCGGAGCAGGGATCGTGGATGAAGCCGGGCAGCGTCAGTTCCGCCGAGCGCGACCCGCCGCCCGCGGCCGGCGTAGCCTCCAGGATCGTCACGGAACGGCCGGCGCGGGCCAGGGTGATCGCCGCGGCGAGGCCGTTTGGCCCGGCCCCGACGACGATTGCATCAAGGTCCGCGGGCCGCGCCGGCGCGCTCATCGAAGCCTGGGCCTCACCCCCGGCCGGTGAGCTTGCGCAATGGCGCGGTCAGGGTCCGCCGCGCGGACCGGATGGTCGCACTGTTGCGGACGTTGCGCCAGTAGCGCCACTGCCGGTTGCGATCGATGCACACGACCTGCGTGTCGACGGCCGGCGAGGCGACCCCGACCGCGGCCGCGAGGTTGCGCAGGGTCGCCTCCCAGAACCGGTCGTTCTGGCGGTTGCCGCCCAGCATGTAGGCCAGCTCGTCGAACGGGTCGGATGGTCGCTCCAGGGCCTGCGCCTGAGCGACGGTCACGTCCCCGTCGCGCCGTGCGGAGAAGGTGATCCACGCCGACAGGATATGGCCTTCGGGGGACATGAACGTGAACGACTCGTCGTCCGCATAGAGGACGAGCACGCCGGTTGAGAACCTGACCGGCGCCCCGGGCAACGGCTCGATCTCGAGCAGGGCGACTTCGCCCGGCGCGATGCCCGACAAGGGGGCGTAGAACCGCTGGCCCTTCGGCCAGAACGTCGGGAACCGCTCCTTCCAGAGGGCGATGAGGTCGGTCGGGGAGATGTCGACGCCGTCGAGGCGGACCGTGAAGGTCTTCTGCCACAGCTGGCCGAAGCCCTGCAACGGCCCGGACACGCGCCTCCCGGTCACCGCATCGTCCGTTGCGCCTGCCACCCCGGCCGCCGACAGGCGGTCGACCGGTTGGGCCCAGTTTGCCGCGTCGCGATTGGTCGCGGCGTCGTGGTTCGGCGGCGGCTTGACGTTCAGCTCGGTCATCGCAGGTCTCCTCGATCCCCCGGTCGCGGCCGGGTCAGGCCGTCGCGGCCACCATGGCCGCGGCATCGTCGTCGTAGATCTCGATCGCCTCATCGAGGCGGGTCAGCGAGAAGATCTGGCGGTAGTGCTCGGACAGGCCGGTTGCGACGAGCCTCCCACCGCCGCGCCGGGCGCGGACGAGGAGCGTCACGAGGAGCCCGATGCCACCGCTGTTCATGTACTCGAGCTTGCTGAAATCGAGGATGACGGCCGTCGCCCCGTTCGCCGCGGCGAGGCCGTAGGCGGCCATGAGGTCGGCTTCGCTGGCGGAGGTGACGTCACCTTCGATCCGCAGGATGGCCGCGGGTCCGTCCTGGTCCAGCTCGATGACGGTGGCGGTCATGCGGCGTCTCCTTCCACGATCTCCATGAAGTCGGACAGGCGCGTGATCCGGAAGATCTCGCGGTAGTGCTCGGTCAGGCCGATGGCCCGGACTGCGCGACCGTCGCGGCGCGCCTGGGCCAGAAGCCGCACGACGAGCGCGATGCCGGTGCTGTTGATGTAGCCGACGTGCGCGAAGTCGAGGCTCACGCGCCGCGGGCCGAGGGCCGCGACCTGCGCGTAGGCGCTGGCCAGCGCCTCGTCGGCACGGCCGTTGAGATCGCCGCTGAGCCGGAGCCGGATCTCTTCCGGAACCTCCGTGATCTCTGCGCCGAATTGCCGCTCATCCATTGGTCCGCTCCTCGCGCGCCATCGTCAGGGTCACCGTCTGGGTTGACCCGTCGCTGGTCACGTCCATCGAATCCACCATGTTCTTGATCAGGAAGAGGCCCCAGCCACGCGGCTTCTGCGCACCGGCGAGTTTGAGCTCGATGTCCGGCGCTTCGGCGTCGGTCGGGACGGCGCCGGACAGCGCGCGGTCCGTGATCCGGACGACGATCGCGTCCGCGGTCGTCTCCACGGCGATGTCGACGGGGACGTCCGGATTGCCCTGGCTGCCGTACTCGATGGCGTTCATCGTCGCCTCGCTGACGGCCGTCTTGAGGCGCTCGAGGCGCGCCGGAGGCAGCCCCAGGCCGCCGGCGGCCGCCGCGACGCGGTCCATCGCCAGGCGCTCGTTGCCCTCCTCGCCCGGGATGGAGAAGGCCGTGATGAGCGCCGGGCCGGCCTGCCCGTCGCTCGCCGGTTCATCGGCCACGCCGGAGGCCCGCCGGAGGGTCACGAGCGTGATGTCGTCCTCCTGCTCCCAATCGGGGCCGGTGAACCGGTGGAGCGTCTCGAGCAGGCGGTCGAGCAGTTCGCTCCCGGCGTCGTCGACGGCCATCTCCTGTCGAAGTCGTGGGAAGCCATACATCTGCTGGTTCGGGTCGTGGGCCTCCACGAGCCCGTCCGAGTAGAGCAGGACGCTGCTGGCGGGGGCGATGACGCCTTCGGTTTCCTCGTATCGGATGCCCGGCATGAGGCCGAGCGGCATGCCGGTCGCGCGCAGCTCGACGACGCCGTCGTCCGTGCGGATGTACGGGAGGTTGTGTCCCGCATTGGCAATGACGATCCGCCCCGTCTCGGGCTCGAGGATCGCGAACAGGCAGGTCACGAACATCCGGGCCGGCATCTCCGGTTCGAGCAGGGCGTTCGCGCGGCGCAGGATCTCGCCCGGTGAATTGCTCCGGCTGGCTTCGGCACGGAGGATGGAGTGGGTCCGGGCCATGACCAGGGCCGCAGGCACACCCTTGTCTGTGACGTCGCCGACGGCGATCCCGATCCGGCCGTCGGGCATGTCGATGAAGTCGTAGAAGTCGCCACCCACCGCGCGCGCCGGGCCGTAATAGGCGGCGATCTGCCACTGCGGCAGCTTGGGCAGCTCGCGCGGCAGGAATTGCTGCTGGATAAGGGTCGCAACGCGCATCTCCTGCTCCAGGCGCTCGCGTTCTGCGGCTTCGTGTGCCTGCTCGCGGACGAGTTGGGCGACCCGGATGGCGGGTGCGGCCTGGGCGGCCAGGGTGGTCAGAAGGCGCCGGTCATCGGTCGAGTATTCCTGCTCGGACAGGCGCGGACCCAGGTTGAGCGTGCCGATCAGTTCGCCCTGGGAGACCAATGGGACGACCAGGGCCACGCCGGCTTCGCGCATCGCCCGGACCGCAGGCGAGTCCAGTTCCAGCCGGGCGATCTCGATCGGCCCGGATGCCGACTGGAGATAGGCGAGCAACGGGTCCGACTCGGCGATGTCCACCGCGATCGACGGATCGTCGGTCAGGCGCGCCGGTTCGGTGACTGCCGGGGACTCGGGCACCGCATCCGGTTCCGGGGTGTCGGTGTGACGTCCGAGGAGGCGGCGGATCGGACGGGTCAGTTCGGTCATGTCGTGGTCACCTTCGCAGCGTGGTGTCCGGGAATCGTTACGGGGGAGCGCCGAACGGTCGTTTCGTAGCGCCGGAGCCAGAGCACGCTGGCCGTGGGATGAAACGTCCGACCGACGACCCCCACGACATCGATTTCGATGCGCTCCAGGTCGATGTCGTCGCGCAGGCGGGCGGTCAGCGCCTGGACTGTGCGGGACGCGTCGTAATGGGAGCGGTCGAAACGCGCATCGACGGCCACCTGCGCCCGCCGCCGGAGTGGGCCGAATAGGGTGAAGACGAGGAGCGTCGAGGCGGCCACGGCTACCGTATCGCCCGCGGCAATCGAACCGAGGAGCGCGCTGAGACCGATGGCGCTCGTTGCGAACACGGCCGCCAATGCACCCGTGACGAGGGCGTATCCCAGGGTCCGGCTGATGAGGCGATCGATGTCGTAGAGGTGATAGCGCAGGATCGCGATGCCGATGGCGACCGGGACGAGCGCCCCGGCGAACCCGAAGACGGCCAGGCCAATCTCCGGCGGATCGCCGGCGACAACGGCGCCAGCGCCCGAAAAGCCGAACGCTCCCGTCGCCACGACGAGCGCGAGCCCGAACCACTTCAGCTGCTGCCGCTCGATGGACGCTGCGAGCCGGTAGCGCGAGACGAGCGACCACAGAAGGAGGGGGACGAAGATGACGCTGCTCGCGGCGGCCACAGGCGAGACCTCCATCCCGGGCGCCGACCGCAGGTCGGGGCCCAACCCGAACGGGTTCTCGATGGTCGGGAAGACACTCAGCGGTCCGGGTTGGAGGACGATCATCAGCCACGCCACCGGGCCACCGATCAAGAACAGGCGGACGAATCGATCCCATCGAGGGGTGTGCCCTCGACCGGTCGGGAAGATGAACCCGATGCCGAACAGAAAGCCTCCCATGGTGATGAAGAGGGTGGTCAGCCAGCCGGTGAGCTGGGCGGTTCGGAGAGCCTCCTGCGTGCCGACGGCGACCATGAAGTAGGTCGCCGCCGCGGCGAATATGCCCACGGCGTGCCCGACGCCGATCAGGACCATGCCCCAGCCGATGGCGTTAAGCGGGCGCCGAACGACCAGTAGCGCCCCGACCGAGGCAAACGCGACTCCCATGACCCCGAACCCGACCAGCGCGACATCGCCAAACCCGAACGGGTTCCGGATGATCGGGACCGGGTCGACGATCCGGAGCGTGGTCGCTCCCACCGCGCCGACCAGCGCAGCGAGCCACCCCACGATCGCGTACGGCCGGGCCAACCTCCGCATCATCGCAGCGCGGCCAGCCTGACGACCCATCTGGCCCTCGAGGTCATCGTGCCCGCCCGAGTCGGAGCCACAGGCTCGCGGCTGTGGGTTCGACGCTCTGCACGACCGCGTCGACGACGGCGCTGCTGACGATGGGAAGATCCATCTCGTCGCGAAGGCGTGCGGCGAGGGCATCGAGCGTTCGCTCCGAGTCGTAGCGTGCGCGGTTGAAGCGATGATCCACAGCTGCCTGCGTCCGGCGCCGAACGGGTTGGAAGAGCGCCGCCGCGACGAGCGTGGACGCGGCCACGGCGACCGTGTCGCCACCGGTGATCGCGCCAAGCGGACCCTGCAGGATCAGGATCAAGCCGGCGTAGATGACCAGCAGCGTCGCGCTGATCACACCGTACGAGATCGTTCGACTGACGATCCGGTCGATCTCGTAGAGGCGGTAGCGCATGATCGCGACCCCGATCGCGAGCGGCGCCAGAAGGGGCGACAAGATCCAGGCTCTCCACACGGTGTCATTGAGCGCCCCGTTACCGGTCGTCAGGAACATCAGGACGAGCAGGGCGATGGAGGTCCCGATCGCCGCCCCGAACCAGCGGATCTGGGCGCGGACGACCGAGCTGCCACGGATGTATCGGCGGATGAGCCCGACGAACGCGAGGATCGACGCCAGGCCATACGTGAAGAAAGCGACGGCGAAGACGTCGTCGGCACCGAGAACCGGGATCCCAGCGACCCCGAGCGGATTGTCGACCGGCTCGATCCAGCCGTACTCGAGCGGCCCCGGTCGAAGGGCGCCGAGCAGCATGATTGCTGCCGAGAGGGCGAGCAGGACGTCCACGAGGACGGCCGAGCGGCTCGGCTCCCGTCCGTCCGGGAAACGGCTGATGAGGAGCGGGCCGCTCACCAGGACCACCACCCCGAAGATCGCGGAGCCGACGACGGCGAGCGCGGCGCCCAGCGGCGGCAGGCGTCCGGGCAGGGAATCGAGGGTGACCGTAGCGAGCTGGAGGATGCCGCTCACGATCAGGAGCACGCCGATCGTCAGGCAGATCCGGCCGACGACCTGGCCGGGCCGCCGATCCTCGATCATCGCGCCGACAGTCGTGAACGCGACCATGCCGCCGATCCCCAGCCAAAGGTCCTCGGACAGCCGGTCGCCAGCCGCTGCCGAGACGGTCAACACGATTGCGACGCCGGCCGCCACGAGCGGCAGCGCGACCAGGACCCGATGTCGTCGCACGGATCGAGGGCCGCTCACCGACCGGATCCCCGAAGCCACAGCCCCAGGTGCGACGGAGCAATGGCGCGTCGCACCGTGGCGTCCAGGTCGTGGGCGACCGTCGGCAGGTCGGTCGCGTCGCGCATCCGGACGGAGAACGCGCCCGCCGTCCGTTCGCCGTCATAGCGGGCCCGATCGAAGCGTCGATCGACGATGCGCTGGACTCGCCGTCGGACGGGCGTGAACAGCGCTGCCGCCAACAGGGTGGACCCCGCGACGGCGAGCGAATTGCCCGATGTCACGGAACTGAGCAGCCCCTGCAGTCCGAGGTTCACGAGCAGGAAGACCGCCACCAGCAGCGCCGTGATCAGGCCGTAGGCGATCGTCCGACTCACGATGCGATCGATGTCGTACAGGCGGTAGCGCAGGATCCCAATGGCGACGGAGACGGCGACGATGGGCAGCGTCATCACGGTGAGGAGGTCGATGACGGGCAACGACGATAGGACCCCACTGACGCTCATGGTGATCAGGACGGCGGCGGGTGCCATCGCCGCCAGGAACCATTTGAGCTGCTGCTGTTGGTCGCCCTGGGAGCGCCGAAAGCGGACGATCATGGCCGCGACACCCAACCCGGTCCCGAGCGGGAGCGACAGGCTGCCGATGGCAGCAAGCGCGCCCAGGGCCTCGAGCATGCCCGGCGAGACTGCGGGCAGCCAGGGCGTCAGGGGGTTGTCCGTCCCCGGGGCAGATATCGGACCCGGCCGGAACACGATGGCCAGCGTCCCGACCACGACCATCGCGGCAACGAGGCCGACCGGCCAGCGCCAGCGCGGACCGGGGAGGCTGCCCGTCGGGAACGTGAGTGCGACCGCGGGCAGGGTCAGGATGATGGCGGGGGGGAACAACAGCGCCGCGACAAGGCTGAGCCATCCGCCCAGCGGGTCGGGCGGCAGACGTGAGGCGAGCATGTAGCCGAGGGAATTGCACCCGAACACCGAGGCCATCAGAGCGGCGGCGACCGCGAACAGCCAGCCAACGGCGTGCCCGTCGGCTCGCACCACGATGACCGCGCCCAGGCCCCAGTACAGCCAGAGCGCGGCGAAGAGGATCACGAGGAACCCCGAGTACCCGAGATCGAGTCCTTCTTCGCCTGGCGAGCTGAGCAGAACAATCGCCACGACGACCATGGCGATCAGCATGATCACGCCGAGCGCCGCGATCGCGAGAAGCCGCCTCATCGCTGCCCCTCGCGTAGCCACAGGCCGACGCTCGATGGCTCGATGGCCCGCCGGACCGTCGCGTCGAGTTCGCTCGCGATGGTCGGCAGGTCCACCTCGTCGCGGAGTCGGGAGGCGAAACCGGCAACGGTCCGTTCCGCGTCGTATCGCGCTCGGTGGAAGCGGCGGTCGACGACCCGCTGGACCCGGACGCGGACGGGATTGAAGAGCGCGGCGACGAGCAAGGTGGAAGCCGCGACGGCGATCCCCGAGTTGTTGACGAGGGGGCTCATGTTGGATACGAGCGTGAGATTCACCGCGGCGAAGACACCGAACAGGACGAGCGACACGACGCCATAGCCGATCGCGTTGCTGATGATCCGGTCGACGGCGTAGAGCCGGTAGCGCAGGATCGCCAGCCCGATGGCGAGCGGGATGAGTGGAAGCGTCAGGAAAAGACCGAAGTAGGAGATCTCGCCGATCGAATACAGGAGCGTACCTTCCGCCGCGGCGGCGACCTCGGTGAGCACCAGGCCGATCAGCGGGAGCATCAGCGCGCCACCGGCCAGGGCGAGCCACTTCAGCTGCTGACGCTCGTCGCCACGCGCCGTGCGGAAGCGGACGACGAGGAGGCCCAGGCTCAGGACCAGGGCTCCGATGATGGCCAGGCCCGGTACGTCACCCATGCCGCGGACCACCTCGCCGACGATCCCGGGGGCCCCGAGCGGGTTGTCCACTTGATCGAAGCCACCGAGCGGCCCGGGTCGGACGGCGGCGAGGGCCCACCCGGCGAGCGACGCACTCGCACACAGCAGACCCGGCAGGCGGACCCTTCCGGCCGGAAGGTGGCCACGCGGAAACGTCAGGAACACGATCGTCGTGCCGACCGGGATGATCCAAAAGGTCTGCGCGTTGAACCAGGCGGCCAGGAGCACGGCAGGAGAGCGGAAGCCGGATGCGAGCGAGGTGCTCGCGTACTCGTAGGCGAGGCTGCTGGCCGTGAAGGTGAGGCCCATGAGGAGCAGGATCCAGCCGATGACGTTCCCGGGACGTCGGATCGCGATGACCAACCCGACCAATGGGAACGTCAGGAAGAGGAGGAGAAAGGCGGCGGAGAGAAGGAACCCTTCGGGCGAAACTGGGCCGCTCAACACGGCAATCATGCTGATGATGAGGGTCGGGCCGACCGCAGCAAGCCACAAGGCCAGGGCGGCGAGGACGCGGATCGACCGGCGCATGTAACCATCCTGGGGCACCATCGTTCCCGGAACGTTACGGAGTGCGTCCCCTGTCGGGTACCGTTACGCGATGGCGCGCCCCGACCCCTCCCTTTCCATCAGGCTGCTCGGCCCGCTCGAGGTCGCGGTCGCCGGACGACCGATCGTGGTCGATACCCGCAAGGCGCTCGCCATCGTCGCGCTCGTCGCCGCCGAGGGCCGGCCCTTCGCTCGCGATGAGCTGGCGGCGATCTTCTGGCCGGAGTCGCACGACGAGGCCGCTCGCGGCGCCCTCCGCCGAACGCTCTCGGCGCTCCGAACGGCGGTCGGTGGGGTGGGGATCGTCACCGGCCGGGCGCAGGTCGCGCTGGATCAGGCGGCATCGAACGTCGATCTTGCGGAGTTCGAGCGGCTGGCGGAATCGTCCCGGCCGGCCGACCTCGAGGCGGCGGCCGCCCTGGCGCGCGGGCCGTTCCTGGCCGGCTTCGCGCTCCGCGACAGCCCCGCCTTCGACGATTGGCAGGCGGCCCGCGCCATGCGCGTCGAGCGGACTGTCGGCGACGTGCTTGAACGTCTTGCGGCTGCCCGCCTTGACAGCGGTGATCCCGGCGGGGCGGTTGAAGCAGCGCGACGTCGAGTGGACCTCGACCCACTCGACGAACCGGGGCAGCGGCGCCTGATCGAGCTGCTGGGGCAGACGGGCGATCGGGCTGGATCGATTCGTCAATACCGCTCGCTCGTCGCGCTCTTCGACCGCGAGCTGGGCGTGGCGCCGCTGCGCGAGACGACCGACGTGTACGACGCCATCCGTGAGGGTCGGCTGGGCCCGGGCCCGGCCGCGAGCGCGTCGCCGCCGGGTTTCGCGCCGGTCGAAGCCGCGGGTTTCAGCGATCCTGCCATGCCGCGGGCGGTGCCTCTCGTAGGGCGCGAGCGCGAGCTCGCGACAATCAGATCGGCCTGGCGGGGCTCGACCCCGGATGGCCGTGTGATCCTCCTCGAAGGCGAGGCCGGAATCGGCAAGACACGCTTGGCGGAGACCGTCGCCGCAACGATCCGCCTGGATGGCGGGGGCGTCCTCGCAGCGGGCGGCTACCCGGGCGAGGGTGCCATCGCGTACGGCCCGATCGCCGAGCTTCTCCGCGCCGGACTCGCGACACCCGACGGAGCCACCCGCCTGGAGGCCCTCGACGAGACGGCCCGGCACGAGATCGGCCGCCTCATCGACCTGCCGGCGCCGCTCCGGGTCGCTGGGCCCGCCGCTCCCGACGGCGCGAGCGCCAGGGTCCGCCTGCTCGACGCCATCGCGAGCGCGTTGTCCGCCCTCGCAACCGGACCGGCGCCCGGGCTCATCTGGGTCGATGACCTCCACCTCGTCGACGACCCGACGCGGGAAGCGCTTGCCTACCTCGCCCGCCGCCTGGACGGTCGGCCGCTCCTCCTGCTTCTGGCCTGGCGACGAGAGGACCTGACGCCGAAGAGTGAGGCGATGTTGGACGATCTTGCCCGGCTGCAGGCGGCGACGAGCCTCGCACTCGGGCGTCTCGATCGCGACGGGGTCGCCGCGATCGTCCGCGCCATGCGACCGTCCGGCGACTCCGACGACGCGCTCATCGACGCGTTCGCGGCCGATTCCGAAGGGTTGCCGCTGTACGTTGTCGCGGCTCTGGCCAGCGGCGAGCCACCGGGAACCGCGATGCCACGTGGGGTGCACGCGTTGCTTCGTGAGCGGATCGCGTCGGTCGGCGAGACGACGGCGCAGATCCTCTCGGCCGCGGCCGTCATCGGTCGGTCGTTCGATCTCGTCACCGTCCGCCGGGCGAGTGGCCGATCTGAAGAGGAGACGGTCGACGCGATCGAGGAACTGCTCCGCCGCGGCATCGTGCGCGAGGTCCCCGGGGCGGTCGGACCATCGGTTCGATACGACTTCGCACACGGTCGGATGCGCGACGTCGCGTACGGGATCACGAGCCTCGCGCGTCGCCGTCTGCTCCACCGCCGGACGGCAGAGGCTCTGCGGCTCGACCCATCGACGGTCGGGCGCGACGATCTCACCAGGTTCGCGCTCATCGCCGGCCACGAGCGCGAGGCGGGTCGGCCCGCCGAGGCCGCCGAGGCCTTCCTCGAGGCAGCGGCTCGGGCAGAGTCCGTCTTCGCGAATCGCGAGGCGATCGACCAACTGGAGGCGTCGCTCACCCTGGGGATTCCCGACGCGGCGGCCGCCCACGCCCGGATCGGCGAGCTCCGGTCGCGCCTCGGCGAGTACCCCGCTGCGATCACCGCCCTGGAGATCGCCGCCGCGCTTGCCGGGCCGTCAGACCTTCCGGCGATCGAGATCGCGCTCGGTCGGGTGCATCGGCGCCGGGGCGACCTCGTCGCGGCCGCCAGCCACCTCGGGTCCGCCCTGGCGTCAACCGACCTGTCCGATGCGCTCCGGGCGCGCGCTCTCGTGGAATGGAGCGTCGTCGCGCTGCGGGCCGGCGACCTTGATGTCGCCGGGGCGGCAGCAGCAGAGGTCCGGGAGATGCAGGTACGCGTCGAAGACCCGCATCTCGCCGGTGTGGCGGAGCGTCTCGTCGGGCTCGTCGCCCACGCGCTTGGGGACCTCGCCGAGGCCCGCGAAGCGCTCGAGCGGAGCGTCGTTCTGGCCGCCAATGACCCCGATCCCACCGCATCGATCGCGGCGCTGACCGCCCTCGCCCTCGCCCTGGCGGCCGACGGCTCGGTCGATTCGGGGGTGGCGACCGCGACTGAGGCGATCGAGGCCTGCCGGCGGATCGGGGATCGTCACCTGGAGGCAGCCGTCGAGAACCACCTGGCCGACATGCTTCACGGCGCGGGCCGCCTGGACGATTCGATGGCCCACCTCAAACGGGCCGTCGCCCTCTTCGCGGCGATCGGCGAGGGCGAGCTGGAGCGCGACCCCGGGATCTGGACGCTCGCCGCCTGGTGAACCACGAATCGCTCACCCGCAGCCGGCCAGCACTTCGCTGAGTCGGTGCCGCCTGATCGGTTCGGAGGGACCGCGGCCAGGTCAGTGTTCGGTCGCGCCCGTGAACGTCCACGAGGCGATGCGCACCGACGGCACAACCACGGCGCCGAGGAAGCCGCGGAGCGTTCGCCGCTCGCGACCAACGGCCTCGACGCCCGCCAGCGCGTCGAGGTACGACTGGGTGAACCGCAGGTTACGCACCGGCGCGACGATCTGGCCGTCCTCCACGAGAAACGTCCCGTCGCGGGTCATCCCGGTGATGATGGCCAGCTTGGGATGGATCACGTTCGTGTAATGAAAGCGAGTGACGAGAAGCCCCCGAGCCAGGCCTCCGATCAGCTCCTCGCGCGACGCACTGCCCGGGGCCATGACCATGTTCAGCGGGAACGGCCCATACGGGTTCGGGGCCGGCAGCCCGTGGCCCGTTGAGCGCACCCCGTCACGTGCCGCCGTCTGCGAGTCGTACACCACATCGACGCATGCCCCGGCATCGACAAGGGTGATCGGGCGCTTCGCCACACCCTCATAGTCGAAGGCCATCGGCAGACCGGCCGGGTCGGTCGCGTCGTCGACCACGGTCACCAGATCACTCCCGATGCGCTTGCCGCGTTCGTAAAACGAGCGTCCCTCCTGGACGGCCAGCGCGGAAAAGCCCACGTACCCCAGCATGTCCATGATGTCGACGACGGCATACGGCTCGAGGACGACGGGATAGTCGCCGGGATCCAGGCCCGTCGCGCGATCGGTCGCTCGGGCCTTGTCCGCGGCCTCGCGTCCGATCGCCGCCGGGTCGATCGTCGTCGCATCCGTTGCCACCGCCTCGGCGTAGCCGGTGCCACCGTCGGGTGACATGCTCACCGTCAGGAGCTGCGAATTCGTCCGGACCTCGACCGAGCGGATTCCCCGCGAGTTGGCAACCACGATCGTCTCTTCCGTCGTCGCAAACGAGCCATAGGCGACCACGCCCTTCGCATCTGCCTCCGCGATCACCGCGCGCGCGCCCTCGGCGCGAAATTCGGGGGTTGCATCGGCCGTCCCGGCGGCACGTGCCTCGGCGCGTTGACCACCCGAATGACCCGCGTCGGCGGTGGGCAGACCTGACCAGTCTCCGAGCTCCTCCACGGAGCCGGCGATCGCCGCCGCCGTCTCGACGAGGCGCCGCAGGCCGTCGGCATCCCTGCGCCCGCTCGACGCCACCCCGATCCGCTTGCCGATCGCGAACCGCAGGTTGAGCGACGTCCCGGTTTCAGCGACGTTCTGGTGAATCTCGCTGTTGGCGAAGCGGGTCAGCGCCGAATCGCCGGCCGTGACCATCACCTCCGCCTCAGTCGCCCCGGCCCGTTCGGCCAACCGAAGGACCTGGTCGGCCAGCGCGAGACGGTCCGCCGGATCGCGCTCGGTCACCACGGATCGTGCTCGCTCACCACTTGCCGACCCCCACCTGGACGTCCCGGAAACGGGCCCCCGAGACGGCGTGACCGACGTGGCCGGTCTGCCCGGGTTCGCCCTTGCCGCAGTTCGGGGTGCCCAGCATCACGTAGCTGCGCTCGTCCCCGACGGCGTCGCACGACCGCCAGAAGTCGTAGGTGATCCCGGTGTACGTCGGGTTCTTGAGCAGCCGGCCCTTCTTTCCGCCCTTGATCTCGTAGGCGACCTCGGTGGCGAACTGGAAATTGAGCCGTCGATCGTCGATGGACCAGGACCGGTTGGAGGACAGATACAGCCCGTCGTCGGTGTCGGCCACGATCTCGTCCAGGCTCATTCCCGGCTTCGGCAGCAGGTTGATGTTCGTCATCCGGATGAGCGGAATCCGGTTCCAGCCGTCGGCGCGCATCGCCCCGCCACTCAGGCGGCCGATCCGCGGCGCGGTCTCACGACTGGACAGGTAGCCGACGAAGATCCCGTTCTTGACGAGCGGCACGGCCTGGGCCGCGACCCCTTCGTCATCCCATCCGAATGTGCCCATGCCGCCGGGAGTCGTCGCATCGGCCACGATGTCGACGAGATCCGAGCCGTACCGAAAGCCTTCTTCGAGCTTGTCCGTTGTGAGGAAGCTCGTCCCCGCGTAGCTCGCCTCAGTCCCGAAGACGCGGTCCAGCTCGGTCGGGTGGCCGCAGGACTCGTGGATCTGGAGATAGAGCTGCGATGGATCGAGGACGATCGTGCGACGGCCGGGCGGGCACTGCGGCGCGCTCAACAGGGCGACGGCCTCCTCGGCGTAGGGGCCAGCATGTCCGCTCAGCTCGAGGCCGCGGATGAACTCGTACCCGGCCGCCCGCCATCCGCCGCCCGCGTCCGGATAGCTCCTTCGCTGGTGCTCGTTGCCCTCGATGGCGTTGGTCTCCACGCCGGCGCCGACATGCGTGATGACCTGCTCGATGAAGCTGCCGGCCGAGTCCGCGAAGGTCTTCCACTCGCGCTGGGCCCCGTACGACGACTCAGTGAAGGCGACGCCCTTGACGGATCCGGCGGCGGTATCGGCCGCAAGCAGGTCACCGATCTTGCGCTCGAGCGGGATCGAAAACGGATCCTCCAGGACGGGTGTTTCGTAGCGCCCGAGTGCCGGCGCCCGATCGTCAAGCTGAACGCGGTTGCGGAGCGCCGTTGCCGATGCCCGGGCGATGCGCACCGCCTGGCCGGCGATGCGGTCCGCTTCGGCGGTTGTCAATTGATCGGACGACGCGAAGCCCCACGCGCCGTCGACGAGGACGCGCACGCCAAGCCCTTCGGTCTCTCCGGACGCCACGCCCTCGACCCGGCCGCTCTTGACGGCAATCGATTCTTCGAGTCGTCGAACGATGCGAACATCTGCGTACGTCGCGCCGAGGCTGGCGGCCGTGTCAAGCGCGCGGTCGGTGAGTTCTCGCATCGGGGCGCCAGCCTAGCAGAGCAGGCACCGCCTTGGCGTCCCTCAAAAGACGGGGGCTCCAAAGAGTGCCTGCTGGGTGAGCCACAGACCGAGGCCGAAGACGAAGACGGCGGCGACCAGGGGCGCATGGACGGCCGCGCGACCGAGGCCCGAGGCGGCCGGCAGGCGGTCGAGCCGTGATCGGGCGAAGACCATGGCGAGCCCGACACCGGTCATGACCAGGGCCATGCCCAGTCCGAACGCGACGACCAGCACCACGCCGAAGGCGGCACGCCCGGCGGCGATCGTTCCCAGCAGGATCAGGAGGGCACTGACGGACGGGATCAGCCCCCCGGCAAGGCCCAGGGCGAACAGGCTTCGCCAGGTGATCGCCGTGCCGCTTGCCGGCACGTGGCTGTGGACAACCCCAGCGTGGCGATGGCTGCCATCGGGCAGGGCGTCGTCGTGTGTGTTCCCGTGTGGGTGGTCATGTGCGTGGGCGTGGTCATGTGCGTGACCGTGGTCATGGTCGTGAGCCGAGACGAGCGTCGTCATCGCGCGCCGCCGCCGGATCTCCCCCAGGAGCATCCAGCCGCCGATGGCCACGATCGTGGCGGCGGCAATCACCGGGGTCGCCCGCACCACCGCATCGGTCGGCAGCAGCTGCTCCGATCCAGCGACCAGGGCCGCCAGCACGAGGATCCCGAGCGTATGCGAGACGGTCACCGACAGGCCGAGCCCGATCGCGTGGAGCGGTGTCCCGCGGGTTCCCACGAGATAGGCGGCCATGAGCGTCTTGCCATGGCCCGGGGTCAGGGCGTGTCCGGCGCCGAGGGCGACGGCGGTCAGCAGGGCAACGATCAGGAGCAGTGGCGACAGGTCGGCGGTCTGGAAGATTTCGGGGATCTCGGAGCCGACTCCGCCGGGCACGACGCTGCCGGGCACGCCGCCGCCCGGGGCCGCGTCCGTGGGCCGGGGCGATGGTTCGCCTCCTTCAGAAGCCGGCTCGCCACCCTCCACTGGCTGTGCATCGGGCGCGACGAAGGGCGCCCGGACGGGTCCTCCCGGTGCGACCGTCCATGCCAGTGCGCGGACATCCAGCGGCTGGGCGAGGAGACTCTGCGGATACGCGGTCAGTCGCTCCGATACGGTGTGTGCCGGAAGGTCGGTCCCATCGAGCGACCGGAGCGTGACGCGGTCGCCCGTCACGACCACCTCTCGCCAGCCGATCCGCTCGGCAAATGACGCGTCCTCGAATCGGACCGTTGCGCCGTCCGCGATCGGGCCGGCGGGCCTCCCCTCGTAGGCGCACACCAGCCGGAGTGTGGGTAGCCCGCCGGCACCGTTCGGAAACGTCAGGCCGGCCGCCGTGATCCGGAGCCGGACCAGGTCGCCGTCCACGCTGAGCGTCAGCGACTCGGCCAGGGTCGCGCACTCCGCGCCGCGCGCCATGTCGGCCTCCGCGTCCGACACGTCGCCATCCTCGTCGGCATCCAGATGCAGGCGCTCCTGGAACGCCGGGATCTCCGCCTGGTCGATGACCACGTCGAGCGCGATGGCGTCGGGTGAGACATGGATTCCGGCGTAGTGGTTGATCGTGAAGTTGCCGAGTGGATGAGCCGCGGCCAGTGCCGGAACGAGGATGGCAAGGGCGAGGCCGATGATCGCGGCCAGGCGCGCGACCGGGTGTCGCCGTCGTCGAAGGGTGCGGTCGACCATCACGACGTGGGTACGCGCGCTCGTTGCGCACGGATGAGTCGCCGCGAACCGACATCTGCCACGAACCGACATCGGTCGACCGTCGGCTACACTCGGACCGTGACTCGAGGGCGCCGTTCGCGCGGCTGGTTCATCACGATCGAGGGACCCGACGGCTCGGGCAAGACCGATCAGGCGGCCCGTCTGCGCGCCCGCGCGCGTGCCGCCGGGATCCCGTTCGTGCTGGCCCGCGAGCCGGGTGGCACGGCGGCCGGCGAACGAATCCGCGACATCCTCTTTGGCTCAGGTGCCGTCTCGGCGGGGCTCGATCGGCGCACCGACGCACTGCTGTTCAACGCCTCGCGAGCCCAGCTCGTCGCCGAGGTCGTCGAGCCTGGCCTGGCCGACGGCGCCCTGGTCGTGGCGACGCGCTTCGCCGACTCGACCGTCGCCTACCAGGGCCACGGGAGCGGGTTGTCCGTCGAGGACCTGCGCACGATCGAGCGGTTCACGACGGCCGGACTCCGCCCCGACCTCACGATCCTCCTCGACCTGGAGCCGGAGATCGGCCTGGGCCGCAAGGCGGTCGACGACCACAACAAGTTCGAGACCCACTTCGATCTCGACTTTCATCGTCGCGTGCGCGCGGGCTACCTGGCGATGGCCACCGACGAGCCGGAGCGGTTCGCGATCGTCGATGCAAATCGACCGGCCGGCGACGTTTTCGGCGATGTTCTCCGGGCGATCGGGCGCCTGCCCGACGGCCCGGACCTGGGCGTCGCCGGGAGCGACTCCGACTCGCGAAGTGAACCGCGGGCGGCTCGCTCGCGCATACCCGGATGAGCGACGGGATCGCGGACCGCTCGGTTCGCAGCGCGTCTGCCGCCGACGACGTCGATCGAGCCGTCCTGGTTCGCATCGGCGCTGGACAACTTGATGCCCTCGATGAACTCTACGAGCGATACAAGACGATGGCCTATTCAATCGCCAACCGGATCACCGCCGACGCGGGGCTCGCCGAGGACGTCGTGCAGGATGCCTTCCTCGGCATCTGGCGCCACGCATCGAGCTATGTCGCGGGCCGGGGCAGCGTGAAGACGTGGTTGCTCTCGATCGTCCACCATCGGGCAATCGACGCCGTGCGTCGGCGTCGCCCCACCTCCACCCTGCCCGACCCGGAACTCCCGCTGCCGCCGGTCCTCATGTCGCCCGACATCTGGCCGGAGGTGGCCGGGCGGCTCGACGCCGTGGAGGTCCGCGCGGCCCTGGCCACTCTCTCCGATGTCCAGCGGGAGGCGATCGAGTTGGCCTACTTCGGCGGTCTCACCCAGACCGAGGTGGCAGAGCGGACCGGGGCGCCGCTCGGGACCGTCAAGAGCCGGATGCGCCTGGGGCTCCTGGCGCTGCGTGACGCGCAACTCGCCGCGGAGCGGAGCACAGGGCCATGATCCTGACCTGCGCCGAAGCGCGTGACCTTGCCCCCGCGTTCGTCCTTGGTGCGCTCGATGACACCGAGGCCGCGGCCGTGCGCGAGCACCTGGCCGCGTGCTCGGACCTCCACGAGGAATTCGCCACGTTCGGCGGCGTCGCCGGCTATCTCGCCGAATCGGTCGAGCCGGTCGAGCCGCCCGCGGGACTCAAGGGGAAGATCCTGGCTGCCGCAGCGGCGGATCTGACGGCCGTGGCAGAGGTGCCCGCCCCGGCGGGTGTGTTGCCGGCCGCGGGTGTGCGCGTCGCGGATGTGGGCGCCGCGGGTGTGCCCGACGTTGCCGAAGCGATGAGGCCGGTCTTGCCCGCGCCCTCGGCTCCGCCTCCGGCACTCCGCTTCCGTTTCGACGATGGCCGACGCCGTCCGGTCTCGACCAGCAGCTGGGCGATGCGGCTCGCCGCCGTCCTTGCCATCGTCGTGCTCGGCGGCTGGAGCCTCGTCCTCCAGGGTCGGCTCGATGCGTCCGAACGCTACGCCCAGGCCGTCGCCGCGGTGGTCGCGGCCGCGGCCCAGCCCGGCAGTCAGACGGCGATCATGTCGGGCGCCGCCGCCGGACCCACGGGCATCGCCGCAGTCGGAGCCGACGGTTCCATCGTCCTCGCGATGCGCGACCTGGCACCGACTGCCGGGGCGGAGGTCTATGAAGCGTGGGTGATCGTCGGCGACGGTGGGCCCGTGCCGGTGGGGAGCTTCACGGTCGCCGCCGATGGGACGGGAACATTCACGGCCTCCGGGACGGCGGCCGCGGCCGGTGCGACCCTCGCGCTCACGCGCGAACCCGGGCCGGGTGCGACGACACCGACCCTGCCGATCGTGTCCTCGGGCGTGGCCGTGGCGCCCCCCGGCTGAGGGTCGCCTCGTAGCCGGTCAGGTGGTCCGCGGTCCGCGGTCCGCGGTTCGCCGGTTTAGCCGGTCGGCAGGATCGACGCCTCGGCGATCGACGCCTGGCCGCCGGCCTTGGCGCCGGCCAGGGCCTGCTCGGCGGCCGCCAGCAGGTCCTCGGAGGTCGACCCGTCGGCGGGGAATCGGGCGATTCCCGCAGAGACGCTGATCGACCGATCGGCCACCATCGGCAGGGCGGCGACGGCATCGAGGATGCGCCGCGCGACGGCGCCACCGCCCGCGCCCGGCGCCACGACGATGAATTCGTCGCCACCGTAGCGGGCGACCGTATCGACGAGACGAACCGATTCGGCGATGACCGCGGCGACCGAACGCAGGATGTCGTCGCCGACCGCGTGACCGCCGGCCTCGTTGGCCGCCCGAAAGTCGTCGACGTCGAACACCGCGAGCGCCACCTCGCCGCCCTGGCGCCCGGCCCGAACGAGCTCGAGTTCGAGCACCCGTGCGAAGGTGCGGCTGTTCGTCAGCCCGGTGAGCGGGTCGAGGTGCGCCATGCGCTCGAACCACTCGGACCGCTCGCTGGCCATCGACCCGAGGCGAGAGCGATCGATGGCCACGGCGAGTAGGTCGCGGAACGCCTCCACGACTCCGCGAGTCGCCGCGTCCGGCGGGGAGGTGTCTGCCCATGTGACCGAGACCGCGCCGATGACCGTCTCCGCCCCATCGACGGACACCGTCAACGGGATTGCCGTCTCGCCGCCCCAGGTCGGGGCCCCCCCTCCCGCAGCCGCGACCAGCGGGTGTGCCGAGTCGCCGAGCGCCTCGACGAGGGCAGCGAGCGCGGCGGCGTCATAGCCGGCCGCCGCGGCCACGTCCAGGTCGCTGCGATCCGCGTCGGCAATGATCACGGCCGACGACGTGGCGCCGACCGCGCCGACCAACGCGGTGGCCATCTCCGAGAGCGTCGCGTCCAGGGTCAGGCCGTGCGCGAGAGCGTGCGCCGCCTGCGACAGGGCGGTCCGAACGGCGTCGGCTTGGCTGGCGTCTGACACCCTGATCTCCTCGCTTCGGCTTGTCTCGCCGGGGCCAGCATCGTACACCGGCCGCGACGGGCCGCACCTCACCGTGGACATTCACCGCGGTCATTCACCGCGGATGTGGAGCGGTCGTCGCGCCCGGCCCGTGTCGTCGCGCCCGGCCCGTGTCGTCGCGCCCGGCCCGTGTCGTCGCGCCCGGCCC
>ERZ1292633.271-Hain-H41-02um-R1-271-length-64823-cov-31_pt1 | contig 64823 bp, 64 predicted proteins | sample MGYA00564406_ERZ1292633 | MGnify/ENA primary metagenome ERZ1292633 (study PRJEB36523, sample SAMEA6512639) | groundwater metagenome | collected 2019-01-08 | study: AquaDiva: Metagenomics assemblies of 32 groundwater samples
AAAATCGTTTCGCTGCTTAGTTTGCAGCGAAATACTTTTTACGAGGGCATCAACTCTTCAAATTTTAATTTTCTATAATGCCTGGACGAATCCATTATCATCACCTTATCTTTTCTATAAGAAAAATAATCCCATTTTCGTCAATCTATCGCTGGATATCATATTCAACGCTGTCATTTGTAATGCCTGTGCCAATGCACCGCAAAGTTGATGCATTACAGTATAATTGGATTCTCATTTTCGTCCCTTTATTTCCTGCTATTGTTCCCATATACATGGCGGTATTATTTTGTGATAAGCCCAACATGACAAAGCTTTGAGAGCCAGTCGTTACAATCCCCGAATTCATTACGCTCTGCGGTGTAAGCCAAATCAACCGACCTTGGAACATTTCACCTGATGGCAATCCTATCTTTACATCTGCATATCCTACACCAGCGTCTATGTTTCCATCTATTGGAATGCCTTGGCCTCTGGGTATCAGGGTCAATTTAGTAGGCGCACAGCCCAACAAAGAAAACAAAAAGACGATAGCGAGCTTGCTCAAAAATATCGTTTTAATTTGTGCAGTCATTACTTTCTTCTCCTCTACCTAATGACAATCTACCTGTGTTATAGGGATGGTATCTGTCCCACCTATTGCACTATATTAAATACTGGTGCCACAGGCTTCCAGCCCGTGAAGACAGGCAAGATGCCTGTTCCACCATTATTACAACCCCTCTATATACAACCATTTATAATCAGACGCATCTTCTGCCAACCCGGTCTTCACAGGATTGTTCTTAATATAAGTCATCTTTTCCAGCAACTCATCTTCATCTCTTACAATCCTGTCAAAGTTCTCATCAAGCCATATAGTCCCTGACTTTCCAGACTGTTGGTTAATATTCTTTGCTGAATAGCTTTTAATGCTGTGAAGAATCTCTGCAAGACTGTAATAGCTCTGTTGCGCTTTTTCTAAGGGCTGCAATACAATGTGCGCATGATCAGGCATCACTACAGCCCCGTATAAACTGAACTTCTTATCCTTCCAAAACAAAATGGAGTCTAATACAATATCCCTTGCATCTTCCGAAAGCACAACGTCTTTATATGTCCTGAAAGTAATGAAATAGACACTTCCAGGCGATTGCCAGTGGGGAAGGTTCCTTCTGTATGTCTTGAACTCTTTCACAGGCTGGAAGCCTGTCCCACCTGTTTGATTCATCTTTCCCTTAGAACAGAAACGCCGTTATAAAGTAATTTGAAATAAGTATGAGCATTGAAGACAACACTACGGCCCTGGTGGTGGCTATGCCGACCCCTTCGGCCCCCCCCTTTGTGTAGAAGCCTTGATAACAGCCTATGAGGGCTATTATCATTCCAAAGATGGCTGCCTTCAGTAGCCCTCCATATATGTCATCCATCTCCAGATATTCCTTGGTCCTTTTTATATAAACAGTAGGGTTTGCTCCAAGGAGGTTGGCACCTATGAAGTAGCCTCCCACAATTCCGACAATATCGGCAATAACTGTAAGGACCGGAAGAACTATAAGTGCAGCAATGAATCTGGGGACTATAAGATACTTGACAGGATTGGTTGCAAGGGTAAGCAGGGCGTCAATCTGCTCAGTAACCCTCATGGTTCCGAGCTCCGCCGCCATGGATGCGCCGACCCTCCCTGAAACCATCAGGCCTGTAAGGACAGGGCCTAATTCCCTCGTCATGGAAAGGGCCACAACCGTCCCGACCAGCGATTCCGCATTGAACCTCCTGAAACCTGTATAACTCTGCAGCGCAAGGACCATCCCTGTAAATGTGGCGGTAATAAGGACAACCGGCATGGAGTTTACCCCTACCTGCTCCATCTGCCGGAGGATGTCCCTGACGGCATAGGGCGGCCGCACAGCCCACCTTATGGTCTGGAAAAGGAGGAGGACAATCCTCCCTGCCTCTTCTATAAAGCGGATGATCTTTGAACCAAGTATGTGAAAAAGTCTTAACATATCTTCAGGATTAGAGGATTAAGGGGTAAGCAAAATCTCTAATCCTTACCCCTTTAATCCTTACCTCTCTTATATATCCTCGGCACCCTTCCAGACACCCTGCAAAACAGTTCGTATGAAATGGTTCCCGCCTTCCTTGCCAGTTCGTCAACATGCATCCCGGCACCCCACAGAACCACTTTATCACCTACAGATACATCAGGGATATCGGTTACATCTATCATCAGGAGGTCCATGCATACAAGCCCTGCAACTTTAGCGGTTTTCCCTCTGATTATTACCTCACCAATATTGGAAAGGTGCCTCGGATATCCGTCGGCATATCCTATCGGCGCCACCGCTATAGTACTGTCCCTCTCAGCCGTGAACTTTCTTGCATAACTCACACTCTCACCCTTCTTAACCTTCTTGAGCTGGATTATTTCGCTCTTTAGGGTCATGACCGGCTTCAGGTCTATCCTATCCCGGAACCAGATGGAGGGGTAGGAGCCGTAAAGGGTTATTCCAGGCCTCGCCATGTTGAGATAATCGGGGAGGTCGTCGGCAATTATAGCAGCGCTGTTGGCTATATGGATATACTCAGGGGAAAACCCCAAAGACCTGATTTTCCTGACTACATCTGAAAAAGCACTGACCTGCTCATCCATGAATCCTCTGTCCTTGCTGTCCGCTGTTGCAAAGTGGGAGAGAACCCCTTCAACCTTTATGTTATTCAGTTCTTTTAGTCTTCCCAAAAACTGCTCTACATCGCCCGGCAAGACCCCAAGCCTCCTCATCCCTGTATCTATCTTTACATGCACAGAGACAGTCTTTCCAGCCTTAGCAGCCTCATTGGAAATCTCCAGGGCGGTATCTATTGAAAAGATAACAGGGGTAAGATTGTATTTTAATACCGACTCAACCTCCCCGTGGAATATGCCGTTTAGAAGGAGTATCGGCCTTCTGATTCCGGCATTCCTTAGCTCAATCCCTTCAGGGAGGATGGCGACACCGAACATGTCTGCTCCGAGCCTTTCCAGCTCACCTGAAACCTCCACAGCGCCATGTCCATAGGCATTGGCCTTTACAACGGCAAGTACCTTTTTGTCCCCTGCCTTTTCTTTTATCTTTCTGTAATTATAACCAAGGGCATCCAGATCTATCTCTGCCAGTGTAGGTCTTCCTAAAGGCTTATAATTTGAAAGATTTGAAATTTTATCCTATCCCCCTATCTGTGACATGGTCCTCTTGAAATCAAGTGAACCCCTTGTATCCAGTTCATGTCCAACCGGTTTTATCCCTGCGGCCTTCATAAACAGTTCTTTCAAATCATCCAGGGATGCGCCGTTCCTGAGAGGGGTCTTCATGTCAACCGCCAGGTTTTCATTGAAGAGACATGACCTGAGCCAGCCGTCAGAAGAAAGCCTGAGCCGGTTGCAGGTACTGCAAAAGTGCTCGCTTATGGAGCTTATGAAACCGATGGTACCTTTCGCGCCTTTGATCCTGTACGAACTAGCAGGCCCCATACCCGCACCCTTATCCGCTCCTGACAAGTCAAACCTTTTTTTCAATCTCTCAACCAGTTCAGCGGTCTTGATATACTTCTTCTCTTTATGAAGCCTCTGGTCTCCAATCGGCATGAATTCGATGTAGCGCACATGAAGAGGCCTTTCGATGCTCAAGGCTGCCATATCCTCTATCTCGTCATCGTTAAAGCCTGGAATGACTACTACGTTCAGCTTAACCGGTGAAAGGTCGGCATCGATAGCGGCCTGGATCCCTTCAAGGACTGCCTTTAAATCCCCGCCACGTGTAATCTCGGAGAACCTCTCAGGTTTTAAAGAATCAAGGCTAATATTGACCCTGTCCAGTCCCGCATCCTTGAACTCTTTTGCCAGTTTTGAAAGAAGGAGGGCGTTGGTGGTCAGGGTGACCTCTTCGATACCTTCAACCTCCTTAAGCATGGAGATAAGCCTTGACAGGTCTCTCCTTATGGTAGGCTCTCCGCCTGTAAGCCGGATGCTCTTTATGCCAAGGAGGGCGCCTGCCTTCACTATTTCCCTTATCTCTCCGTAGTGAAGAACCTCTTGATGTGGAATGAGCTTGATCCCTTCGGGCGGCATGCAGTAGGCACAGCGCATGTTGCACCTGTCGGTCACCGAGACCCTGAGATAATTAATCTTTCGGTTGTAGGAATCGGTTATAGCCATAATTTACTTCCTTCTGTACTCTCCCGACTTCCCGCCGGTCTTGGACAGAAGGGATATATCCTCAAAGACCATCCCTTTATCAACGGCCTTGCACATGTCGTATATGGTAAGGAGTGTCGTGGTAACTGCGGCGAGGGCCTCCATCTCAACCCCTGTCTGGCCTGTGGTCTTGACCCTGGCCTCCACACGGATGGATACGAGATTGTCTTTATCCAAAGCTGCATCTTCTCCAAAGGTTATATCTACGGACGTCAGAAAAAGAGGGTGGCACATGGGGATGAGTTCCGATGTCTTCTTTGCCCCCATGATCCCGGCTACCTGGGCCACTGCAAGGACGTCCCCTTTTTTCATCTTCCCTGCCTGTATGAGTTTCAGGGTTTCAGGTTGCATCCGTACCTTCCCGCCTGCTACGGCAACCCGTTCTGTTGCCTCCTTGGCGGAGACGTCCACCATCCTTGCCCTTCCATCTGTGTTGAAATGCGTTAGTTTCTTTTCCATCGTTTAAGAATGCCACCTTGGAGCCTTATTGTCAACAGTGAACCTGAATCAAATGAGCTTCTTGAGTTCCTCAATCTTTGCCAACGCCTGAAGAGGGGTCATGTTGTTTGCATCAATGGCCCTCAACTCATCCCTGAGAATATCTTTTTGGGCAAACAACGGCAGTTGCGCCTCTAATTGACCGCCGACCCCTGACCACTGGCCCCTGCCTTTTTTTGTCTGTGCCAGCTTCGGCATCCCCTCGGAAGAGAATTCACCCTTCTCAAGGTTCAGAAGTATCTCTCTGGCCCTTCCAAGGACTTCCTGGGGGAGGCCGGCCAACCTGGCCACATGAATGCCGTAAGACCTGTCCGCTCCGCCGGGCACTATCTTGTGCAGGAAGATTACCTGGTCGTTCCACTCCCTTACCGCTACGTTAAAGTTCCTTATGTTCCCCCTGAGAAGGGCGAGGTCTGTAAGCTCGTGATAATGGGTGGCGAAGAGGGTCTTTGCCTTGACATTGTCTGAGATATACTCCGCCACTGCCCAGGCTATGCTCAGTCCGTCGAAGGTGGAGGTCCCTCTGCCTATCTCATCAAGGATTATAAGGCTTCTGGATGTGCCGTTGTTCAGGATGTTGGCGGTCTCGATCATCTCTACCATGAATGTGCTCTGCCCCTTTGAGAGGTCATCCGATGCGCCGACCCTGCTGAATACCCTGTCCACCATCCCTATCTCAGCCTCCTCTGCCGGGACGAAGCTCCCCATCTGTGCCATGATGGTGATGAGGGCCACCTGCCTTATGTATGTGGATTTACCGGCCATATTGGGGCCTGTTATGATGGCTATCTGGTTTTCCCCGGAATCAAGGAATGTGTCGTTCGGGACGAACCTGTCGGAACGGGAAATGCTTTCCACTACAGGGTGTCTGCCGCTGACTATCCTAAGAAGGCCGGAGTCCAATATTTTAGGTCTTGTATAGTTAAACCTGTCTGCCACCTCGGCCAGAGAGGCCAGGGCATCAACTGTTGCCAGCCCCTCGGATGTCTTCTGTATCCGCGCCGATTCTGCCGCAACCCTCTCCCTTACCTCCTGAAAGAGGCGATATTCGATATCCCTTATCCTCTCCTCGGCTGTGAGGACCGTTGCCTCGTACTCCTTCAGCTCTGGGGTTATAAACCTTTCGGCATTTACCAGGGTCTGCTTCCTTATGTAATCCGCAGGAATGGCGGAAAGGTTTGCCTGGGTGACCTCTATATAGTATCCAAAGACCTTGTTGTAACGAACCTTCAGGGAGTTTATTCCCGTGCGCTCCTTTTCCCTTGACTCAATCCTTGCTATGTAACCCTTACCGTCCCTGCTTATAGAGCGCAGGTCGTCCAGCTCCTGATTGTACCCGTCCCTTATGATACCGCCTTCCCTGAGTATAAATGGAGGGTTTTCTACAACGGCATCGTCTATCAGCTTAACCACATCAGGGAGGTCATCCAACCCCCCTATTACATCCCCAATAAGCTTTCCTCGCTCCTCAATCCCCTCTGCCTTTAAAGTTTCCCTTATCTCAGGAATCCTCTTCAAGGAGGAGGCCATTGCAACCATATCCTTGGCGTTGGCGCTTCCGAGGGTTATCCTTGAGTTGAGGCGCTCTATGTCATAAACCCCTCCAAGGGTCTCCCTGAGCCTCCCCCTGACAAGCTGCCGCTCTTTCAACTCTGTGACTGCATCAAGCCTCTCGTTTATCCTGTCTACATCTATAAGCGGATAGTTGAGCCAGCTCCTGAGCTTTCTCCCCCCCATGGAGGTCACGGTCTCGTCCATAAGCCCGAGGAGAGACCCTTTCTTCCCGCCGTTCTGGAGGTTCGCTGCCAGCTCCAGGTTCCTTCTCGCCGAATCATCTATAAAAAGGTAGTCATCAAGGCTGTACCTCTTGATCCCGCTTATTGGAAGGGTATCAACCTTCTGGGTGTCCTTAATGTAGTATAGAATAGCTCCAGCTGCCGATGTCGCAGCCTTAAGGCCTGACAGGCCGAACCCGTCCAGGGAGATAACCTTGAAATGTCCTGTAATGCTTCTGAATGCCCTGTCGTGATCAAACCTGTCAGGAGGAAGGCGGTTTATCACCACACCGTCAAGGGCATCCCGAAGAAAGGCGACCTGTTCGTCATCCCCTTCGGATACAATGACCTCCTTCGGTTCAAGGCGGCCTATCTCATCCTTCAGCGATTGTATATCCGCAAGCTCAGTGACAAGGAACTCCCCTGTTGTGAGATCAAGGAAGGCCAGGCCGAACTTCCCGTCCGCCTTATGGACCGCCATAAGGAACGAGTTGCTCTTTGCGTCCAGGTTCTGGGAGTCTGTAGCTGTTCCAGGGGTCACCACCCGGACCACATCCCTCTTAACCACCCCCTTGGCTGCTTTCGGGTCCTCCATCTGTTCGCATACAGCCACCTTGAAGCCGTGTCTAACCAGCTTTGCAAGATAACCGTCTGCGGCATGATAAGGGACCCCGCACAGAGGGATATCCTCCCCCCCGCTCTTTCCTCTCTTTGTAAGGGTTATCTCAAGGACCTTGGATGCGGTGACGGCGTCGTCAAAGAACATCTCATAGAAGTCACCCATCCTGAAGAAGAGGATCGAATCAGGGTACCTCTCCTTTATCTCCCAGTACTGCCTCATGGCTGGCGTAAGGTTTTCCATAGGGGTTCAGATTAGCAGATATGAACGGCAAAGTAAATCTTGGAGGGGTATCCAAATCACGACATAGATTCGGGCAGCTATTCGGGGCGTATTTTCTTGACAATGTCATACGATTGTCATACATTATCATCATGATAGTATTTGACTCATCAACCTTAATCCTCCTGGCAAAAATAGAGATGTTGGAGTTGTTCATATCTGATTACAAAGGGAGATTATTGATTCCTGAGATGGTTCGCGCTGAAGTGTGCATAAAAGGAAAGGAAGAGACCCCTCTTATAACAGGTTTAATTGCCGGAAATAAGATAGAAGTCGTAAACATAGGGCATGGCGGCGCTGTTAAAAAGCTTATGGAGGATTTCAATATTGAGGCTGGCGAAGCAGAAGCCTTGTTTCTCGCCATCCAGGAAGGAGCGACGGCAATAGCTACGGATGATCGTAACGCTATCAGGGCAAGCAAGTTCCTTAAGCTTGAATTCATTACGGCAATCGCCGTTTTAATAAGGGCCTTCGAAAAAGGGCTGCTTAACAGGAGTTTCGCCGTCATAAAGCTCCAGAAATTGCAATCTGTCGGGAGATACAGTAAAGCCATTATTGATGATGCAATGAGGCAGATAAAGGAGGGTTGATTATATGCAGGCAAAGACATTGAGCATACGTATAGGCAATGAGGACTACAGGTTTCTCTCTGCCCTTGCGAAAGAGGAGAAGGAAGACATATCAAAAGCGGTCAGGGAGCTTGTGGACCTTGGCAGGGTAATGCTTGCCATAGGTAAATATAAGAAATCCGAGGCCTCGATTGAAAAGGCCGCAAAGATTGCGGGGGTGCCGATCTCCAAGATGATGGATATCTTCAGGGAATATGGAGTTGAGGCAAATCTTGATTACGAGGACTATCTAACGGGATTGAAAAGCATAAGGAAGGCCTGGTAAGGGAGGGGAACTGCCCAGCCACCCTTCACCCTGCGCCTTTCAATAAACCAGCCGTTCGTCCTGAGCTTGTCGAAGGGTAGATTCGGACCTTTGCAGGAGCCTCATACGTCAAGTTGTTTTTTGAAATTTGATTGAACCAATAAAAAAATCATGATAAAGTCTGGACTTGTAAAATAACTTGATATGCAGTGACTAACACCCCAATTCCGATGTTAGCGGGGCGGGCTCCGTTTAGATAATAACTGCTTAGCCAATAGGGAATCCACATGTCTGAAAAAAGAGTAGAAACAGGAAGGATAGGTGTTTTTGAATTCAAGGTGCGCTTTACCGTGGCTGCTCTGCTTATTATTTTGGGCTCATTAGCGATTGCCACAGTTGCATACTTGCCAGCATATCGCGAGCTATTAATATTTTCGTCCACAATTGTCGGAGGAGGCGCGGTCATTTATGCGGCATATTTTGCAGCACTGACGTTGCGGATAAACCTGAAAAGGGACATGTTGAAAAGTGCGCTCTCGATCATAAATATAGTAAACGGTCATGAGCTGACCAAGGTGCGCACCCTTATAGAAGAAAAATTAAAAAATGGAAATATTGCTCAGACTGAAATATACAAGGTAGTTACCGATGACAAGGAAACACACGACGCTGTGCGGATTGTTCTAAATCATCTTGAGAATGTGTCAATTAGCGTACAAATGGGAGACTCGGATGAGGAAATGGTGTACAGGGGGCTATGCTGGATTGTACCGAATGTCTTCAACTCCCTAAGACCATACATCACCGAGCGTAGAAGACGCGTCGATGCTTCCTTACTCTTTATTGAGTTGGAACGATTGGCTAAGTGCTGGGAGTCAGGAAAATACCTGAGCACAGGCAAACCGCTGCTGGTATTGGTGTAACTGGGCTAACCCTACGCTCAAGCGGGACTGCGCAAAAGCGCGCAGCCCCTTAGCTCCACGTTGAACGTCGTATCGTTCCACTGGTTCTAAAAGGCTCCATTTCTAAGCATAGCGACTAAGTTTTCGGTAAACTGCCGAGACTGAGTCTACAGGTTCCTATCGGGAGGGATAAATGGCTATTTACGCAATTTGGAACAATAAGGGTGGTGTTGGGAAGAGCTATCTCACTTTTCAAATCGCTAGCGAGTACGCTAGAACTCACACAGATGAGAAGATTTTGGTAGTCGATCTATGCCCGCAGGCAAATGCTTCTGGAATGTTGCTTGGTGGGATGGAAGCTGGCGAACGCGCGCTCGATAATCTGAGTAGCCATGCACCACGAAAATCCATCTCTGGCTATATTGAAGACCGCATACTTAGTCCATACGTAAACCCACAGACTGGCTTTACCTACGTAGTTAGAGTCTCAGAACAAAATTCGGCGGTGCCCGGAAACCTATATCTAATACCGGGTGACGAGCAGCTCGAAATACAGGCCTCGCGTGTTCTCGGCGCGACAGCTCCAGGTCCCACAGACGCATGGAGGATTGTTCATACCTGGATAAGTAACCTCATTGAGGATATCAAGCGACAATGGAATCAAGAAAACATAACGGTATTCATTGACTGCAATCCCAGCTTCTCGATTTATACCGAACTCGCGCTATCGGCTTCAGACAGGCTCATTATTCCGTTTTCCGCGGATGGTTCCTCAAAGCGTGCTGTTCGTGCTGTCCTTGCATTATTATATGGAATTACCCGTACCCCTGGAAGTCAGCAGTCACAGTTCTATATAGACTCACTACGATTCCGGCTGAACATTCCAAAAATCTATTGCTACGCAGGAAATCGCCTTACTCAATATATTAAGTCCGCTAAGGCATTTCGTACCGTTGTTCACGAGATCGGGGATGAAATTTGGGCTGTTTGGCAAACCAACCCAAATGTATTTCATATCCATCCCACGGGCTCAGGAAGCCCTGCTGGTAGAAGTGCATTCAACCGAATGTTTCAATTTGAGGTTGTCGATGCAAACACGGCGTCTGTTGTTTCCAGTTCTTCCGGCATCCCAATTGTTCACCTAACGTCAGGTTTTCACGACGTAGCTGGGCTGAAAGTAATGGTCAATCAGTCACAACTCGACAAGCAGCAGCTGAATATCAAACTATTGGTTGATGCCATCGAGTGAGTGCCGCTAAAGCTTGTAGTTATACCAAACCAAATTACTGATGGCCTCGTAAAAAGTCTGAAAAAGGGCAAAAACAGATTTTAGGCATTAATGATTTCGCATAGTTACAAGGGTGATTTTCTGCATTTTGGACTTTTTACGAGTGCATCAATTACTAGCGTGCAACCTAGGGACGTTGTTTCTATCAGTGTTTTATTAGAAGGTATAAGTCTAGGGGAAAAGGGGACGGAACCCTTTAAATTGCAGGGATTTAAAACCAGGGGCGGGTTCTCATTTAAACAATCGTTGTCTTAAACAACCAGACCGGCTATAATTGGAGGCAAAACATGCTTTCATTTGAATGGGATAAAAACAAAGCAAGGAAAAACCTAATAAATCATGAGGAGGTACTAAAATGCCGGCCAACACACAGCAAATATTAAAAGAAGCATTGACTCTTCCTTTCAGGGAAAGAGCAACTCTTGTTGATGACCTACTGGCAAGCCTTGACCAGCCGGATGAGCATGTTGATACTCTATGGCGTAAAGAGGTTGAAGACAGAGTTGCCGCATATCAGGCCGGTAAAATCAGGGCCATCCCGCTTGAAGAAGTTTTGTCCAAGTACCGGAAATAATGCAGATAAGACTACTTGAAATTGCTCAAATCGAACTTGATGACTCTATTGAATATTACAATTCGGAGTCTGACGGATTAGGTGATGAGTTTCTGGTAGAGGCGCTTCATGCCATTGATCGAATCAAGAATTTCCCTCAGGCATGGCACCCGTTTACAGACCTTACTCGCAGATGCCAATTGCGTCGCTTCCCCTATGGAATCATATATCAGATAATGGATACAGAGATTCTTGTCATTGCAGTTGCAAACTTACACAGAAATCCCGACTATTGGGAAGATAGAATAAAGAAGCTTGCCTGACAAGCCGCTTCACTTTGATGCTTTTCTGTCATCTGTCTTGCAAAGTGAATAAAATCAGGGACGGGTTCTCATTTAAACAATCGTTGTCTTAAACAACCATACCGGCTATAGTTGTAGGCAAAAAATTATCGAGGAGGAATGTGAAAAAGGGCCGAGGCAAGACAATGAAGTTTATAACGTCTTAGACGGCGGTGCCTCCTCGAAATATGTCACTGTCCCTGTATGGTCTGGACAGAAGCAGTAACCCCCTGGGATCGGCCACTCTATGCATGAACACTGGTTCTCAAGCCTGGGGTCATAGCTTATATAACACCAGGAAGGCTTCAGGGTCGCGCCCATGCCAAGCCCTCCAACCACCCTCTGAAAAGAGACAACACTCTCCCCCTTTTCATGCCTCCATGAATATGCGTCAACTGCAAGGGACAGGAGAGCGAGGATGGTCACAGTCCCGATAAATATAAGGTAATAGTCGCTTCGTTTGGACATTGCCCGCCTTTTATAATTAATGCTCGTGCTCTTCGGCCTTGAACATCTCCTCAGCTGCCATAACCTTTCCGCCGTGCTCCTTCTGGAACTTCTCGGCATCCTCCTTCTTGGAGAAGGCCACAACACTCTGCCCACCCATTACAGCCTTGATATCACTCCCTTTCACATAGAAGGCCTTGTGGGCGTCTATCAGGCTGCCAGTGTTGTAATCAATGGATTCCAGTGTCTTGACATCCTTTTTGATGTTCTCCAGAAGCATGACTGCGCAACCTTCGTTGCAGGCCTTTTGCTTCTTTCCATCCGTTGTAGTTATGACAAAGTGCTGCCTCTTTGCCTCATTAACTTTCATGCCGCAGAGAGAACACTTCTCTTCGGCCACTGCAATCCCGACAAAAAAGGCTAATGCTAAAACAAACAACAACAGCTTTTTCATTTCATCCTCCTAAGAAAACCTTATTTTTCAAAGTATGACCCAGTCCAAGACCTTCTTGACACTGATTTTCACTGTGTAGTTCGTAATTTATCTGTGTCAATCTGTGTCCAATTACCCGCTCTTTGCATCTTTGCAGTTTTCTTCATTACAGTAACGGCATTACCAGCTTTTCAACATCCTCTCTGGTCATATCTCCCATCACCTTTTCCTTTATTTTGCCGTCCTTGTCAATAATAAAGGTGGTAGGAAGGCCCACGACCCCGTATATCTTTGCCACTGTCGCATCCTTATCCATTGGCGTAGGGAAGGAGATTTTATATTCTTTTACAAAGGCAGAGACCGCCTCTTCGCCCTGTTTTACGTTTACACCGAGGACCACAAAACCCTTATCCTTAAGGTTCCTGTAAACCCCGTCTATCCTCGGCATCTCCTCCTTGCAGTTTGGACACCAGTCCGCCCAGAAGCGGATTAGGACAACACTTCCTTTATTCCCGGCAAGGCTGTGAACCTTCCCTGTCTGGTCAGGAAGGGAGAAATCCCTGGCCGGTTCTCCTATCTTAACACCTTCTATCTTCTTCCCGCTGCAACCGAACAGTAAAACTGAAAACAATATAACAGCAAAGCTAAAGTAGAAACATGGCTTTAGCCTTGTTAACAGGTCTAAAGACCTGTTTCTACAGAGAACATATCTTTCTGACTGCATCAACGACAAAATCTACCTCTTCCATTGTATTGAAATAACCCGGAGAAAGTCTTAGGGATCCCTGCGGGAACGTACCTATAGTCCTGTGGGCGTCAGGGGCACAGTGGAGGCCGACCCTGGCCATAATGCCGAATGACGAATCAAGAACAAACCCGACATCCGACGGGTCTTTCCCTGCTATGTTAAAAGAAACGACAGCCATCTGCCTGTTTGCATCTCCGGGGCCGTAAACCGTGACCCCTTTTATCTCCACAAGACCCTTAATAAGCCTGTCTGTTAGGTTGGCCTCATGGCTCCTTATTTTATCAATCCCTTCCCTCAAGACAAACTCAACACCCTCCCCAAGCCCACCTATGCCTGGGGTGTTCATAGTCCCTGCCTCAAATCTCTCCGGGAGGGTATCTGGCATGGTGTCCATCTCGGAGTTACCTCCAGTCCCGCCATCCTTTATAGGTTCCAGCCTGACAGAAGGGGATATAGACAAAAAGCCCGTTCCCTGAAGTCCAAAGAGGCCCTTATGACCTGGACAGGCCAGCATGTCAATATTGTCCCTTTCCACGTCAATCGGCAACATCCCTGCCGTCTGGGCAGCGTCAAGAAGGAATACAATCCCCTTCTCTCTTGCAATTGCTCCGATCTCCCGAATCGGGTTTATGCTTCCTGTCACATTGGATGCGTGAGTTATGGCAATAAGTCTCGTTCGAGGTCTTATCGCCGCTCGAACATCCTCAGGGTTGAGAATCCCTTCCGATGAGCATCTTACCCTTGTGCATTCAACCCCGGTCTTTTCCAGGGCCTTCAGAGGCCTGACAACGGAGTTGTGCTCCATGCTCGAAGTTATTGCATGGTCACCGGGGCGGAGAAAGCCTTTTATGCCTGTGTTCAAAGCCTCTGTAGTATTGGACGTAAAGACTATCCTTGAAGAGTCCTCTATATTGAAGAGTCTGGATATGGAATCCCTTGCATCAAGGATTATCCTGTTAGCCTCCAGAGCCATCCTGTGGCCTGACCGGCCTGGGTTAGCGCCAACACTCCTCATGATGTGGTCAACCTTCCGGTAGACCTCCTCCGGCTTCGGGAAGGTGGTGGCTGCGTTATCAAAGTATATCAGTTTTTCCACAGACATAAATATAGCATAGATTGGGTATTTGAGGAAAGGGCTACTTGATTATCTTCAGCATCTCTTTAAAAAGCGGCGTCCCCGCCTCTTTTATGATCTCGAATGCAGCCGTCTCTGCAGAGGTGATCACACACCCTGCGTCCCGCATCCTTTCAATGCCTATCTTATGGTTCTTCTCAGTCCTTGAGCCTGTCGCATCTGCGACTATGTGCACTCTTAACCCATGTTCAAGAGCTGCAAGGGCGGTTTGGAGGACGCATATGTGGGCTTCAATTCCGGCTATCAGGAGGGTCTTCCTGTCCACAGAAAACAGACGATCTCTAAATGGTTCCACATCAAAACAGTTGAAGGAGAGCTTCTCAATCTCTTCAACGTCAATCAATCTCTCGTTAAGGCTCTTTATGGCTGGGCCGATACCTTTTTTGTACTGAGCAGTCAGTATGATGGGGATTTCAACCTTTGTGGCCAACTCAACGAGTGTCCGTGCGTTCTTTTCAATCTCGTCCCTGTTGTACATGGCATTCCAGAGGTTTTCCTGGATGTCAATTATCAGGAGTGCAGTGTCTTCTCTATTTAGTAGGTTGCGCCTCATAGCGTTATTTTATACCACAATTTTGCAGCTATGACAACACCTGGCCTTGACGCGGGACACCAATTCCCATATATTACTGCCCATGAAGATCCTTTGCATAGACGTTGGACGCGGGACCCAGGACATCCTTTTATACGACAGCGAGAAGAACCTGGAGAACTGCACCCAGTTGATAATCCCCTCCAGGGCTGTGCTGGCTGAAAAGGCCTTGAGGAAGGCGATCTCTGAAGACCGGGACATCCTGTTTACCGGCGCCACCATGGGCGGCTTCCCCCTTGGTCCCAACTTCAATGAATATGTGAAGAGGCGGAACGTCTATGCGACACCAGCGGCCTCAAAGACCTTCAGGGACGATCCGGATATTGTAATGGAGATTGGGGTAAAGGTTGTATCCAACGCAGAGGCAGTGACCCTGGCAAACAGCGGAATGCTGCGCTTTGAGATGATGGATATAGATATTAAAGGCCTTTCCAGTGCCCTTGAGCTGATGGGCGAGGATGCTGCGTTTGACGGAGCGGCTATTGCCGTCCAGGACCATGGTGCAGGACCCAAGGGGATGAGCGAGAGGGAGTTCCGGTTCCAGAATTACAAAAAGCTCCTACAGTCCGGGGGAAGGCTTACAGACTTCTGCTATAGGAAAAATGAAATACCTGCCTATCTCACAAGGATGAAGGCAGTGGCTGAATTACTGAACGACATCCCAAACCTGCTCGTCATGGACACAGGCATGGCTGCAGTACTTGGCAGCCTGGAGGATGATAAGGTTGCATCGGTTCTAAGAAAGCTCCTTGTAAACGTTGGGAATGGCCACTCACTGGCCGTGATCCTGGAAGGGGAAGAGATACAGGCGCTCTTTGAGCACCATACATCACTCCTTGACGGGATAAAACTTCACACGTACCTGAAAAGGCTCCTGAAAGGAGAGGTTACCCATGAGGAGGTCTTTGGCGACGGCGGCCACGGCCTCTTTGTCCGTGAAGGGGCCATGTTCGGAGATGTGGAAGTGATGTCTGTTATCGGCCCGAACAGGGCGAGGCTGAAGGGTGAGGAGTATTACCACCCCTCCCCCCACGGGAATATGATGCTGGCCGGCTCCTTTGGGCTGCTCCGGGCATATCTTTCAAGATTTAAATAGCACAAACACTTTCACCTAAATTCGGCAGTTGGACGCAGATGAACGCTGAAAAAGCGGATAAAATCAATAACATACCTTCTTTAAATACTTCACCCAAAAGATTAAATGAATGCTTTTAATAACTTATTGAAAAGTCAGTATAAATCTGCGCAAATCTGCGTCCAAATGCTTTTTTAGGTTTCATTCATTCGCCTTTCCTCTTGCCCAACCTTCCCGAATAAAATAGAATATTTCCATGAACCTGCTGAAGCAAAAGGTCAAGTCCCTCCCCGATCTCCCCGGTGTCTATATAATGAAAAATGAGAAGGGCCATGTCATCTACGTCGGGAAGGCCAAATCCCTCAGAAAGAGAGTTGCTTCCTATTTCCTTAAGACAGCGGGCCAGAGCGCCAAGACCGTTTCCCTGGTCTCTCACATCTCAGATATCGACTATATGGTCACCTCATCCGAGGTTGAGGCGCTGATCCTCGAGAACAACCTTATCAAGAAACACAGACCTAGGTACAATGTCATCCTCAGGGACGACAAGAACTATCCATACCTGAGACTCTCGTCGGAAGAGTATCCGAAGCTTACCGTGGTCCGGGGGATAAAGAAGGATAAGGCCTGGTACTTTGGGCCCTACACCTCTGCTACCTCCATGAGGGAGGCCCTGAGACTTATAAGAAGGGTCTTTCCTATCCGGGCATGCAGCGATGATGTATTCCGGGGGAGAAAACGTCCATGCCTGAACTATCAGATAGGGAGGTGCCTCGCCCCTTGCGTCGGGTTTGTAAGCAAGAGGGAATATGAAGGGATAGTCAACGACATCAGGATGTTCCTGGAGGGTAAGAACAGGGAGCTTGTCAGAACCCTTGGGAGAAAGATGGAAGAGGCATCCGAGAGGCTTGACTTTGAGAGCGCAGCAGGGATCAGGGACAGGATAAATGCAGTTAAGAAGGTACTTGAGAGGCAGAGTATAACTTCAGGGAAGCTGATAGATCAGGATTACCTCGCTGTTGCCAGAAAAGGAGATGAGGCCCAGGTTGTGATCCTCTTCGTCAGAGGAGGTTCAGTCACAGGGAGCAAGTCCTTCCCGTTTCCAAAAACAGGAGAAACAACTGATGCCGATATATTGACATCTTTCATAACCCAGTTTTATACAGACGAGAAGTTCATACCTGAGGAGGTTGTAGTTCCAGCAAAGATCGAAGAAAAAGTAGTTATCGAGAAGTGGCTGACTGAAAGGAAGGGCAAGGTTGTCAGGGTTGTTAGTCCTGAGAGGGGTGAGAAGGTAAAGGTGCTGGAGATGGCCCGAAAAAATGTTGAGCTGGCACTGAAAGACCGCCTCGGGATTGAAGAAACAGGAATAAAAAACCTGGAGGGGCTGAAGGATATCCTCAATTTAATAAATCTTCCTCAAAGGATAGAGGCCTTTGATATCTCCAATATTGGAGGGAAGGAGGCTGTTGCCTCTATGGTGGTGTTTGAGAACGGAAGACCAAAGAAGTCAGATTACAGGCATTTCAGGATAAAGACTGTTGAGGGGCCCGATGACTATGGCATGATGGCCGAGGTGCTTCTCAGGAGATATGGCAGGCTGGTCTCAGAGGGAGAAAAACTCCCCAACCTAATCATGGTCGACGGCGGCAAAGGGCAGCTGAACGTGGCCTTAAGTGTGGCCAAGGAACTTAAGCTCGAGGGTGTCGACATCATATCCCTTGCCAAAGAGCGAGGGGTGGCTACCGACAGGGTCTTTGTCCCTAATGTGAAGGATGCCAAACAGATGCCGAAGGATTCTCCTATCCTCCACCTACTGCAATACATAAGGGACGAGTCCCACAGGTTTGCCATAACCCACCACAAAAAGCTGAGGGGGAAGAATCTGAAGAAGACCGAGCTTCTTGATGTCCCTGGTATTGGCGAGGCAAAGGCAAAGGCCTTGTTGAAACATATAGGCAGTCTTGATAAGGTAAAAGAGGCGGATAAAGAGGCGTTATCAAAGGTTAAGGGGATAACAAAGAGGGATGTAGAGACTGTGTATACATTTTACCACTAATGCAGGGGGGGGTTGAAACCAGCCCTGCATTTATATTCCCTCCCTCACAAGCCTTCCCATCTCCCTGGTCCCAACCAGCTTCATCCCAGGCTGCATGATGTCTCCGGTCCTGTATCCCTTTTCCAAAACCTTCAGAACCGCCTCCTCTATTACATCAGCGGCCTTCTCCTGATTGAATGAATACCTGAGCATCATTGCGACTGACAGTATTGTCGCAATAGGATTTGCCTTGTCCTGTCCTGCTATGTCCGGGGCGCTCCCGTGGATCGGCTCGAATATCCCTACCTTTCCACCTATGCTGGCTGAAGGAAGCATGCCTATTGATCCAGTGAGCATGGATGCCTCATCAGAGAGGATATCGCCGAACATATTTTCAGTAACAATGACGTCGAACTGTCTTGGGTTCCTTATAAGCTGCATGGCGCAGTTGTCAACATACATATGGCCAAGCTCCACGTCTGGATAACCCTTATGTACCTCGGAAACTACCCGCCTCCAGAGCTCAGTTGACTCAAGGACATTCGCCTTGTCAACGGACGTGACCTTCTTCCTCCTCTTTCCGGCAACGTCAAAGGCAACCTTTGCTATCCTTTCGATCTCATGGGTCGTATAGGTGAGGGTGTTTACACCCCTCTCCGTACCATCCGGCAGCTTCTCTATTCCCTTTGGCCTTCCGAAGTAAAGGCCGCCCGTAAGCTCCCTGACCACCATTATGTCAATCCCCTCTATGACCTCTTTTTTAAGGGTCGATGCATCGGCAAGCATGGGGTAGACCTTTGCAGGCCTCAAATTAGCAAATGTCCCAAGGACCTCCCTCAGCCCCAGAAGTCCCCGCTCAGGCCTTATCGAATAATCAAGCCCCTCCCACTTCGGCCCGCCAACTGCGCCGAGAAGCACTGCATCGCTTGCCTTAACCAATCTCTGAGTCAACTCAGGGAAAGGTCCTCCTGTCGCGTCTATGGCGCAGCCGCCGATCAGCGCCTCCTCAAACTCAAATGAAAGGCCGCACTTGCCTCCCACCTTCTTTAAAACCTCTACCGCCTCAGGGGTGATCTCCTTCCCAATCCCGTCCCCCGGCAAAACCGCTATCTTGTACATCATAAGCTCCTTTTTATCGTAAATACTGAGGGGTTAAACACCTCTTGATCTTAGCTTAAGGTCTAACCTCTCGCCTGCCTTTTCGCCACATGCTTCATCAGGCCACCCGCATTTATAAGCTCCTGCATGAAGGGCGGAATAGCCTGGGCCTTGTATGTCTCGCCCTTTGTGATGTTCTTTATGATCCCTGAATCGACATCAACCTCAACCTCATCACCCGCAGTAATCCCGTCAACTGCCTCGGCAGACTCGAATATCGGCAGCCCCATATTGAACGCATTCCTGTAAAATATCCTGGCATAAGACCTGGCAATTACACAGGAGACGCCAGCCGCCTTTATGGCAATAGGTGCATGCTCCCTGGATGAGCCGCATCCAAAGTTCTTCTCCGCTACAATGATATCCCCGGGCTTCATCTTCGCCATGAACTCCTTGTCAGCGTCCTCCATACAGTGCTTCGCAAGCTCCGCAGGGTCGGATGTATTGAGATACCTGGCAGGTATAATTGCATCGGTATCTATATCAGCGCCAAATTTATGGGCCTTCCCCTTTAGTTTCATCTGTAACCTCTCAGTTTTTTATTTTGGCCCTACAGTATAATAAAACGCAAAAGGAAAATCTACTAATAATTAGGGACCGTTAAGGAATAACCAGTGCTTTTCTGGTTAAGCCTTTACGGCCTCTTATGCCGTTCCCGCCATTCTGATGTCCAGGTTAATTTTGAACGACGGCTTAAACCAGAATTGAACAGCGGAACAACACGCATCACCCACCTTGATACTTTATCAAAACAGTAGTAAGGTTAATGAGATTGCAGGTGATAAATGGGAATTCGGATTTTACAGATAGACGCGTTCACTGCTTTTTGTGGCATAGCTTTATAAAAGAGCTGATATAAGAGCCTGTTGCACAAACCCAAATTGTGCCCTTCGACAGGCTCAGGGCGAACGGAGCATGTGCTGAAATCATTGAGCTTTTTGCCGTTCATGCTGAGCTTGTCGAAGCATAAAAGGCATTTGTGCAACAGGCTCTTAAAGGGTTTAAAAAGTTATCGAAGGCAGAGTGCAAAAACCTATTCCACAAATTAAAGTTCGAGATCTTCAGATCAATCCCCCTTTGATTCTGGCTCCTATGGCAGGCCTTACACACAGCGCCCTCAGGCAGGTAATTATAGGCTTTGGCGGTGTGGGCCTACTGTCTACGGAGATGCTCTCTGCAAGAAGTCTCCCCTCTGAAAGTCCCAGGGTTTCCCCTTACCTGATCAGGACGGCTTTGGAAAAACCACTTTCATATCAGCTCCTGATCTCCACAGCCGCGGAGATAGCCCAGGCCGTAGATGCACTTCATAAACTGAATGCTGATGCAATAGATCTGAACATGGGCTGCCCGGCTCCAAACGTAGGGAGGATGGGCGCGGGAATCAGACTTATGGAAAAGCCGGAGGAGGTTCGCCTCATGGTGCGCGAGGCAAGGAAATGTACCAAACTACCCCTTACCGCAAAGATCCGGCTCGGTATCGAATTGGACGAACAGAAGTTAAAGGGGTTTTGCATAATGCTCGAAGATGAGGGGATAGATTTACTCTCGGTTCACGCCAGGACCAAAAGTGAGTCCTTTGCAAGAAGGCCGAGATGGGAGTGGATTGCCAAGGTGAAGGAGTGGGTCAAGATTCCCGTTATCGCCAACGGCGGGATATTCTCTGTCCAGGATGCGGAAAATTGCCTCAGCGTCTCCGGCGCCGACGGCCTGATGATAGGCCGCGGGGCAGCTACAAAACCGTGGCTTTTTGCTGAGATTGCCAGAGAGGTGTACGGCTGCAAAATTGCCGAACCTGTAGTGTCACTACCTCTGGTTTATGGGAACTTTATAGACCTTATCAACGAACTTTTTCGACCTGAACACAGAATAGGAAGGCTCAAGCAGTTTACCCCTTACTTTGCTCAGAACTACAAATTCGGGCATACCCTTGCAACCAGGGTCCAGTCAAGCAGGGGTGTGGATGAGGCAAGAGAAAGGGCCGGTATCTTTTTTGAAACTGGCACATAAACCTAAAAACGGCAGTTGGCCACGAATGGACACGAATAAGCACGAATGAAATTAGGTTAAAGATTTGTTAGGCTTCACCCATTTGGTGAAGGTTTATTGTTTTATAAATTCGTAAACATTCGTGATAATTCGTGCCTAAAGGTTTTTCAACTGTTTTTTAAGGATACTGCCGGTAGGGATTATGAAGCACTGATCTGGTGTTCTGCCTTTCAATTTGCCAATGGAAAATCTATGTGATAAGGTACCTGAAAAAAGGAGGGTCCATGACCACTAAAAATCTATTTATCCTGGCATCTCTCATATTCACAGTAACTATATTTGTTTCCTCTCCTGCCACAGCCGGAGGAAACCCGGCCGATGGAGAACAGGCCTTTGAGAGCATATGCAGCTCATGCCACGGGGCAGTGGGCATAACAGAGATACCAGGCATCCCTGTTTTCGCCAACGGAGAGAGGATGGACAAGACCGATGACCAGCTTAAGAACAGCATAAGAACTGGAGTTAACAATCCCAACAACCCTGGAGGGATGGTCATGCCGCCTTTCGGAGGAGGTCCGGTACTCGATGAAAAACAGTTGTCGGATGTCATTGCCTATATAAGGAGCTTAAAGAAGTAATATACTTTAGCTAAAGACTCCATCCTCTAACCACTCTTATTCCCCTTTATTTTTTTGATGACTTTTTCTAAATCCTTTGATATAGTTCCGTTTCTTTAAGTCTAAATTGTATACTGTATACAATTTGCTTTAATCAAACAATTTAAGGAGGAAGAATATGGATCAACTGGTAACACTATCTCCCGCATTAGGGGTGGTAGGCCTGGTAATCGCCTACCTGATCTATCTCCACATCGTCAAGCAGCCTGTTGGGACAGAAAAGATGAAAGAGATTGCCGACATGATCCACGACGGATCCATGGTCTATCTGAAGAGGCAGTATTCAATCATTGTTGTCTTCATTGTTGTAGTAACTATAGCCCTGACCATCTTTATAAACTGGCAGACTGCGGCGGCATTCGTAGGTGGCGGTTTATCATCTATGCTGGCTGGCTTCTTCGGTATGAAGGGGGCCACAAAGGCGAACGTCAGGACTGCCCAGGCTGCAAACCTATATAAGCCAAACACGGCCAGGGCCCTTTCAAATGCATTCCTTGGCGGCTCAGTTATGGGCCTTTCAGTTGCAAGCATAGGACTGATCGGAGTGGGCTTATTATTCATTATTTATGGAAAGCCTGAAACAGCGGCCATAATTAACGGTTATGCGATGGGGGCATCATCTATAGCCCTCTTCGCCAGGGTTGGTGGCGGTATCTATACAAAGACAGCTGATGTCGGTTCAGACCTTGTTGGAAAGGTTGAAGCTGGTATCCCTGAGGACGACCCAAGAAACCCCGGAGTTATTGCAGACAACGTGGGTGACAACGTTGGCGACGTGGCAGGCCTGGGCGCTGATATATTCGAATCGTATGTGGGAGCAATAATAGCCACCATAGCCATAGGCTCGACAGCCATGGCCGGGACAAGGGTTGCAGAGCTCGGCTCAACAAGCCACCTTATGTCGCTTCCTATAATCCTTGCCTTTGTCGGCCTCGTGGCATCTATAATCGGTATTGCCTCCATGAGGGTACTGGAAAGCTGGGATCCTGCAGCAGCCCTGAGATATTCAACGTTTGTTGCCGCAGGTCTTTTCCTGCTTTTCGCTTTCTTTGTTGTTTATTATCTTGATGTCAACAACGGGGTTTACTGGGCGGTATTTTCCGGTTGCATCGCTGGCATTGCCATAGGTCTTATCACAGAACACTACACTTCAGCTGGACCCGTTGAGAGGATAGGAGAGGCAAGCCTTACCGGAGCAGCAACAAATATAATATCCGGCCTGGCTGTTGGCCTGGAATCCACCGCACTGCCTGTTCTTGCAATCTGCTTAGCAATATTTATCTCAAACTATACAGGCGGTCTTTACGGAATCGGTATTGCGGCAGTCGGAATGCTGGCCACTACCGGTATCATAATGAGCGTTGACGCCTATGGACCGATAGCTGACAATGCCGGTGGTATCTCTGAGATGGCAGGACTTGGCAAGGATGTAAGGAACATTACAGACAGCCTTGATGCCCTTGGAAACACAACGGCCGCAATAGGAAAGGGATTTGCAATAGGCTCAGCCGCACTGACAGCCCTTGCACTCTTCTCCGCATATAACCAGGCCATAAGCGCAAAGCTCGGCCATTCCTTCGACATTCTGATTACAGACCCGAACGTAGTTATAGGACTTCTGATCGGTGGAATCCTGCCTTTCTTCATAGGGGCGCTGACAATGACATCAGTTGGAAAGGCTGCCTTCAAGATGGTCAATGAGATAAGGCGGCAGTTCAGGGAGATACCGGGCCTTCTCGAAGGGAAGCCGGGAGTCAAGCCTGATGTTGCAAAGTGCATAGATATATGCACAACTGCCGCACTTCATGAGATGATTCTCCCAGGTGTGATAGCTGTTGTATCCCCAGTCATTGTTGGGTTCATACTTGGCCCGGCAGCCCTCGGCGGAATGTTGGCAGGCGCGACGGTAACAGGGGTTCTCCTGGCCCTATTTATGGCCAACGCCGGCGGAGCATGGGACAATGCAAAGAAGTATATAGAGAAGGGTGCTCACGGCGGTAAAGGTTCTGATGCCCACAAGGCAGCGGTAGTCGGCGACACAGTCGGAGATCCGTTCAAAGATACTTCAGGCCCTGCCATGAACATCCTTATAAAGCTGATGTCCATTGTTTCCCTGATTATTGCACCGTTGCTGGTCTGATTTTAACTCCCCCAGCCCCCTCTTAAGATAAGAGGGGGTGCCGAAGGCGGGGCGTTATGATAGAATTAAATAGCGGACTGACGCGCCCGGGGTAACAGCCGGGAGAGAGGGCCAATCAAAGCAGAGATGCTTGATTGGCCTTTTTATTTTTATGGTAAGGGATTAACAATGTCTAAAATCATCATATTTACAGACCTCGACGGAACGCTGCTCCACCCCAAGACCTATTCCTTTGAGGATGCTAAATCGGCCATAAGGTTGATAAAAGAGACCAGTATTCCGCTTGTCCTCTGCTCCAGCAAGACGAGGGCTGAGATAGATGTATACAGGAAGCGTCTTGGCAACAGTCATCCCTTCGTTTCTGAGAATGGCGGAGGAATATTTATCCCAAAGGGTTATTTTGAGTCTGTAGGGTGGGCTGTGCCCACCATTTCTTATGATGGATATGAAACCACTGTCATAGGAAGTCCTTACCAAGAGATAAGAAAAACCTTCCTTGAATTAAAACTGGAATTAAATGCAAAGGTAATAGGCTTCGGCGACATGACCGCAAGAGAGGTTGCCGCTATCTCCGGCCTTACCGAGGAAGAGGGAACACTCGCAAAGGAAAGGGAGTTTGGAGAACCGTTTATATTTGAAGGGGAACCAGACGAAAGATTTCTGAGGGCAATAGAAGAGAAGGGACTCCACTGGACGCAGGGACGCTTCTTTCACATCTTGGGAGATAATGACAAGGGGAAGGCAGTAAAGATATTAAAGCACCTTTATAGAAAGGCATTTGGAGAGATCGTCACTATAGGTCTCGGCGACGGGTTCAACGACCTGCCTATGTTGAAGGAAGTTGACCATCCGGTGCTCATACCAAAAGAGGACGGTAGCTACGATACAAGAGTGGGAATCCCTAACATCATAAAAGCTGCGAAACCAGGGCCGGATGGATGGAATGAGATAATAAAAGGATTATTAATATCTTTATGATCGAGTCTTAACAGGGACATTCATGCAATTCTCATTTTCTCTCAACCTTAAACTCATCCTGATGATCCTCTTTTTGCAGCTAATCCTGTTCCTCACCCTTTTGTTTCTATACCCACAATCAGAACAGAAGCTCTTGAAGGAAGTAGAAAAGCATGCGAAAGAGCTTACAACGGCAATACAGGCAACTGTTGTAGAGACCACAAGAACCGATTCCATCGATATCGCCCACCTGAACGAATACCTGTCCTCCTTAAATATAAAGGGTGTGAAGGAAGTATCGATCATAGACAATGCCAACAGGATAGTTGCAAGCTCTAATCCATTAAATATCGGACATGTATTGGCCGAAGAAGAAAAAATGACGATTGCGGAAGCTCAGTCCTCTCCAAAAGAAGAAAAGGTTATAAGCCTGTTCTCGGAAGAGGCTGGGAATACATATAACATCATATTGCCTGTTGTCGCCCGCGACATCAGATTTGGTTATATCCAACTCAACATAGACAGGGAAGAGTTCTCAAGGTTTCTGAGGGAGATTTATGTCCGGCGGGTAACGGCGATGGCCTTCGTTTTCTTTATCGGCATAATAATTGCTGGAGTCCTATCCAGACATTATACCCGACCTCTCAAGGAACTGGCCAATTCAGCCATGAGGGTTGCAGAAGGAGACCTTGATCAAAGGGTTGAAATTAACAGCAGGGACGAGATAGGAAGGTTGTCCGAAAGCTTCAACTACATGGTTGAAAGGCTCAGGGAGGGCAAAAACATCGAGGAAAGACTCAGGGAGGCGGAACACCTGGCCGGGCTTGGGCAATTGTCGAGGAACGTCGCCCATGAGATAAGGAACCCACTGAATTTTATAAACCTGAGCATCGCCCACATAGACGAGAAGTATAGACCAGCAGAGACTGAAAGACAGGGACAGTTTGACCTCCTCATGGAGGGGATTAAGTTAGAGATACAGAGGCTCAACAGGCTTGTCAATGACTTCCTCGATTACAGCAAGCCTATTAAGCTCAACATCCAGAAGACCGATGTGGGACATGTCATTGATGATTCCCTAAACCTTGTCAGGGCAAAGGCGGAGGCGGATGGGGTTGCCATTGTTAAGGAATACGGCACTGGGCAAGAGCTTAATATAGACAAGGACCTTATGAAGAGCTGCATCTTGAATATTTTCTCAAACGCCTTCCATGCGATGGAAAGGTCAGGGGAGAAGGTCTTAACAATAAGGGCAGAAAAGGCAGGAACCGAGTTTGTCCTGTCCATAAAAGATACAGGAACAGGAGTAAAGGCGGAGAACATGCCGAAGGTGTTTGAGCCCTTCTTTACTACTAAACCTGGAGGCCTGGGACTCGGGTTGGCGATAACAAAGAGGGTTATAGAGGAGCAGGGGGGGAGGATAGAGTTCTATAGCTCCGAAGGGGAAGGCAGCGAGGCAAGGTTAATATTTCCCATTTCATGAGGTGTTATGGCTACTGTAGTAGTAATTGACGATGAAGTCCGCCAGCAGTTCATCCTGAAAACGATCCTTGAGGACAAGGGTTATGAGGTGCACACCGCCTCTTCGGCAGAGGAGGGTTTGGATCTCATAAAATCCCTTTCGCCTGAGGTTGTCATTACCGATTTCAAGATGGGTGGTATGAACGGAGTACAGTTGCTGGACGCCATCCCCGATGAATCAAGACCTGCCTTTATTATAATGACGGCATTCGGGACCATACCTTCCGCAGTTGAGGCGATGAAAAAAGGGGCCTTCGATTATATGACCAAGCCCCTCGACAAGGATATGATCCTCCTTACCGTGCAGAAGGCCGCTGAGAGGATGCAGCTTCTTAAGGAGAACATAAGGCTTCAGAAGGCCCTTTACGAAAAATTCAAGATCGAGGGTATCATAGGGGAATCAAGAGGAATGAAGGAGGCACTGAACATTGCGCAAAAGGTCTCTCCGACATCGACAAGCGTTCTCATTTACGGCGAGAGCGGCACCGGCAAGGAACTCCTTGCAAAGGCGATCCATTTCAACAGCCCCCGCAAGACAGGACCCTTTGTTGCCATCAACTGCGCCGCCATCCCTGAAAACCTTATTGAAAGCGAACTGTTTGGATATGAGCCCGGATCCTTCACCGGGGCCTCCAAGAGGATGATAGGGCTGATCGAGTCCGCCAACAAGGGGACCCTCTTCCTTGACGAGATCGGTGACATGCCCCTATTCACCCAAATCAAGCTCCTCAGGGTATTGCAGGACAAGGAGATAAGAAGACTCGGAGGAAAAGACCCCATCAAGGTGGATGTAAGGATAGTATCAGCCACTCATAAAGACCTCGAAAAAGAGGTCCGGGAGGGGAGGTTCAGGGAAGACCTCTACTACAGGATTAAAGTGGCCGCCCTTAAGCTCCCGCCTTTAAGGGAAAGAAAGGAAGATATCCCGTCTTTCCTCAGTTTTTTTATAGACAGATACAACAAGGAGTTTGGCAAGAGGGTAAAAGGTGCGAGCAGGGAGGCAGAGAAGGCCATTTTGAGCTACCGCTGGCCCGGAAATATAAGGCAGTTTGCCGCGGTAATCGAGATGGCCGTCCTTCTGAGCGATACGGACACGATCCAGTTAAGCGATATAGAACATGAACTCAGGCTGCCATCCGGGAAGAAGTTTAGTGATATAGACCTCCCTGAGGAGGGAATAGATTTTGAGGAACTTGAGAAAAAGCTTTTGAAAAAGGCGATGTCAAAAGCAGACAACGTTGCCACAAAGGCGGCAAAACTCCTCGGTATGAGTTACAAGACCTTCCTTTACAGGCTTGAAAAGTTCAGCCTTAACCAGGATTCCCCAAATGAGGAATCCATATCCCCAAATGGGGAATAAAACCTCCTGCCCAATCATTCCCAAATCCCCATCAATCGTAAACTGCCGTAAAAATAGATAGTTAGCTCTTTGCAAGCTCTTGGCATATCTGTTGCTATTAGTATGTCCACCTGCAAAGGCGTTTAGAATGCGCGGAAGTGGTTCACCCCCATAAAGCAGTGTACTTGTGCCTTTGCAGGGATTTTAAAAATAAAGGAGGTAACATCAAATGAAGAGATTCGTGACCTTAATGGCAATCTTCATCCTCACAGCATTCATAACAGGATGCCCTAAAAAGCCGACTATCATCAAGGAAGAGGCGAAGGCCCCTGCTGTGGAAGCAGAGAAGGTCGAAAATGAGGAGAGGGTGAGGAAAGAGGCAGAAGAAAAGGCTAAGGCTGAGACCGAAGAAAGGGCAAGGAGAGAGGCCGAGGAAAGGGCAAGACTTGAGGCAGAGGCCAGGGCCAGGGAGGAAGAAAGAAAGGCGTTCAGGTTTGAGGACGTGCACTTCGACTTTGACAGGTACGAGATCAAGGAAAGGTACAGGGAGGTTCTTAAAGATACGGCTGATTGGCTGCTGAAAAACAGAGATGCAAGGATAGTGGTAGAAGGGCACTGCGATGAAAGCGGAAGTAATGAGTACAACCTGGCCCTCGGAGAGAGGAGGGCCCACAGCGTGAAACAGTATCTCGCAACACTGGGAGTGAGCGCATCAAGGATAGAGACCATAAGTTATGGGGAGGAAAAGCCGGTTTGCGCGGAATCAAATGAAGAGTGCTGGTGGAGGAACAGGAGGGCAAGCTTTGTGTTATCGGACTAACGTCCATTGGTGTAATTTCTTCCACCATTCCCCCGCCCTTAATGGGCGGGGTTCTTTTTTTAAGGAGGGCATACGGTAATGACATATTTGTCTAACCTCTGGCATAAATGGGCCTGGCTGATCGCCCTTTTATGTAGTTTCGGACTATTGGGAATTTGGATTTTATTTGAAAGGATTGTAGGTGGGATGCTAAACAATATGACCAGTGTTTCTAATATTACTCGCGCCAGCCACGCCCAGAGTTAAACCCTTGAAGCCTTAGACCATAAAAGGGTTGACAACTTCCCGATAGTAGCACTATGATAAATACAATGAAAAGAAGTCATCGCATAGGTTCCTTGCTTTTCTCTATCTGTTTTTTCATTTATGCGGTATCCCCCCTTTCAGCCATATACCAGCAGAGGGAGGTTATAGGGCAAACGACTTCCGCAGTTAACGGCATCAGGCTGCTTGTTGTTGAGCTTTTGCTCTACCCTCCTGCCCAAGAAGATGACGGCAACGGGACTTCCTCCCGCGTCCTGCTCAGAAAAAAAAGGGCAACATTGTCCTCTGACAAGTTGAATTTCTCAAAAAAACAGATAAAAAAAGTCATTGCATCAAGCAATACCATTTCATCTGAAACCGAAACGACATATTTTGCGATAATCACTGAACATGACACCCCTCTTCGTAAGAGGGTCGTGCTATTACATTCCGGCCTTTCCCCACCCTTGGTTTAACTCTTCTACAAGAAACCCCGCATTTTATCAGGTGCACAGGAAGTCAGAACTTAACCCCAAAAAACTTGGCTCTATCTCAAGTCTAAGGTTGTTGGCTGACATTGAGTATTTGGAGTTTTTTGATATTTCTAATAAACTAACCTATGTTTACGGAGGCAAGAATGAAGATATTTTCAAGTATGATGCACTCGTAAAAAGTCCAAAATGCAGAAAATCACCCTTGTAACTATGCGAAATCATTAATGCCTAAAATCTGTTTTTGCCCTTTTTCAGACTTTTTACGAGGCCATCAAGTATAGCTCTAATTTTAATCGTCATGGGATTACTTACCGGGTGTCCTAAAAAACAAACGATAGTAAGTGAAGAGGCAAAGGCCCCTGTCGTAGATATGGAAGCAGATGCCAAGGCCAAGGCAGAGGCCGAAGCAAAAGCAAAAAAAGAGGCGGAGGCGAAGATAAAAGCAGAAACAGAGGCGAAGGCAAAGGCCGAGGCGGCAGCAAAGGCTGAACTCGCGTCAAAGGAAGCCTTGCGGTTCGAAGACATCCACTTTGACTTTGACATGTATGAAATCAAGGGAAACGATAAAGAGATATTAAGCGCCCTGGCCGAATACCTCTTAAAGAACAAAAACGCTAACTTGCTCTTAGAGGGTCACGCAGATGACAGGGGAAACAGCGCATACAACCTCGCCCTTGGAGAAAGGAGGGCCCAAAGCGCCAAAGATTATTTGGTGGCTCTCGGGGTCAGTGTTGCAAGGATTTCCACTACCAGTTATGGACAGGAAAAACAAATCTGCACAGAGCCTAACGAAGACTGCTGGTGGAAGAACAGAAGGGTCCATTTCGATATTAAGCAATGACAAGGAAGTTATAAGATATTTTGGTTAATGTGAGGCGCCCTTCTTTTATATCGCGCATTTGGTGCTTTTCAGTTATCTAAGGAGTTGGTATGAAAAAAGTTTTGTTATCAGCCACGTCTTTATTTGTTGGATTCATGATTGTTACCGGCAGTTTTAAGACCGTTCACAAAACCGAACAAGATATAACGCCCCCTGTTATCGAAACCGCCAGGGAGAGTTACAGGGAGATAACCGGCGTCATAAAGCCCGGAGAGACCCTGTATGACATCTTCAAGAGATCCAGTCTGGATATAAGAGACCTGTTTCTCATGAAGGAGGCCTCCGCCAGTGTCCACAGGTTAAGGAATGTATTCGCTAACCGCCCTTACAAGCTGATGGTCGACGAGCAGAACCAGGTCCGGTCATTTGATTACAGCATCAATGACGATCTTTCATTAAATATCACTCGGGAAGAAAGCGGATTCATCGCCGAAAAGATTCCTGTTGAATTTGAAAGAAGGATAAGTCATCTGGCTGGTGTAATAGATGACAATCTGATTTCATCCGTCACGAAAAGCGATGGGAACGCAGCTCTTGCGCTCAATTTAGCTGATATGTTTGCATGGGATATAGACTTCACGACGGACCTGAGAAGAGGTGACACATTTAAGATCATAGTCGAGGAGCTTTACCTGGACAACAAGTTCAAGAGATACGGGAATATAATGGGCGCAGAATTTATAAATAACGGTAAGGAGTATCGGGCATACAGGTTTGAGCATAACGGCAAGGCCGGTTATTACGACGACGAGGGGAACACGTTAAGGAGGGCATTTTTAAAGGCCCCTCTCAGTTTCAGACGGGTGAGCTCCGGCTTCTCAAAAGGGCGTTTCCATCCTGTCTTAAAGATTTACAGGCCGCATCACGGGATTGACTACGCCGCACCGGCGGGCACTCCCGTATCGGCCGTAGGAGACGGGACTGTGACCTTTTCAGGATATAAAGGGGACTACGGCAGACTTGTGATGATAAAGCACCCTAACGGTTACAAGACTTACTACGGTCACCTGTCAAGGATCGGGAAAGGGATTGTCCCAGGAGTCAAAGTGGGACAGGGTGAGGTGATCGGATATGTCGGCTCCACAGGGCTTGCAACTGGCCCGCACCTTCATTACGAGATGAGGGTTAATGAAAAACCGTTTAACCCTTTAAAGCTTAAAATCCCCAGCGGCGAACAGATACCAAAGGCATTGATGGCGCGGTTTGAAGAGGCAAGGGGCCAAATGGAGGCAAGGCTTGCGTCAATCAGTCAATCAGAAGTTGTGGCGACAAGCAGGCCTGTAAATAAAAAAGAGGCGCCAGATGATGTTTGATCCCAGGACAATCATCATCCCGCTTATAACCCTGCTTGTCTCAACAGGCCTGCTATTTCTGGCAAGAGGGATCGTTATAAGGCTCCTCCATAAGTGGGCAAAGAAAACGGAGAGCAAGATAGACGACATTGTCCTCGCCTCCATAAAGGCGCCCTCTGTTTACTGGATATTGGCGATAGGGCTTTATATAAGCATCGGGACATCTGAACTCCCCGAAAAGTATACGTTCTACCTGACAAAGACCCTCCATGTCCTCATCATACTCTCCATAACAATGGTGGCTGCAAACCTGACCGGGAAGGTCTTCAGGCATTATGTTGAAAGTACGGAGGTCCCGCTCCCCACAACTGGGCTTGCCCACGGCCTGATAAAGGGGATAATCCTGGCTGTCGGTTTCCTCATAATACTCGGCAGCCTCGGGATCTCCATAACCCCTCTCATAACGGCCCTCGGAGTCGGAGGTCTTGCCGTAGCCCTTGCGCTTCAGGATACCCTGTCGAACCTATTTGCCGGGATACACATACTTGTGGAAAAACCTTTGAGGGTCGGGGATTTCATAAAGCTGGAGACAGGGCAGGAAGGTTACGTGGAGGACATAGGATGGCGCACCACAAAGGTAAGGATGCTCCCGAACAACATGGTCATAATACCAAACAGCAGGCTTTCCCAGAGTATTTTGACGAACTACTGCCTCCCTGAAAAGAGGATGTCTCTCCTGATCCCGATAGGGGTCAGCTACTCATCTGACCCTGAAAAGGTCGAGAGAATACTCGTAGAGGAGGCCAAGAAGGGGACGAATGACATCCCAGGACTTCTGTCAGAGCCTGAACCTTTTGTGAGGTTCATCCCAGGCTTCGGCGAGAGTTCCCTCGATTTCACCCTTATATGCCAGGTAAGGGAGTTTGTCGACCAGTACCTTGCCCAGCACGAACTGAGGAAGAGGATATTCAAGAGGTTCAATGAAGAGGGGATAGAGATACCGTTCCCCCACCGCACGGTCTATCTGAGGGAGGAAAAGGATTGGAAGAAATAAGGCCCTTTGAATTCAAGCAGTGTGTGAACCTCATTAAATCCACCGGATTGAAGGCAAGAAACCTGAGGGAACTGAGGGAAAGGACCGCCGTCGTAAGCGGTGAATCCATATTCCACCATACATACCAGTACTTTTTGAAAGGGCGCGTCCTTGAGTACACCAATGACTTTGCCCACTGGGCTGGAGAGAGTCTTGAAGAGCGGGCGCTGTCGGAGCACCTTTCCAATGTCGACCCCTATGCCTTTAAGAATATAGAAGACCTGAGAATGGAGTTGCTTAACGTTATAGACGGCTATCTTAAAAACTTTCCGGAACCGAGAGAGGCGATGCCTGGAGACGAATTCTACTTCAACGAAACAGTAACCTTGACATCCCCTCTGGGGATAAAGGCCAAAAACCTGGCAGAATTTTTAATAGCAATTAAGTACGTTGATGCGGCAGCCATATATTACCACTTCTATGAGGCAAGGGTCAGGCTCGGAGTCGACGACTTTTCAAAATGGCTTGAGGATTCACTGGACAAAAAAGAAGTGGCTGAAAGGATAAGGGGGATAGACCCTTTCATGCACAGCACAGAAGAGATAAGGAAACACATATATGAAGGTATCGAGGAAGAGGTAAGGACGGAGATGGAGGCCGTGGGGCTGTGATCAGTCAATATTCAGGCATATCCCCAAAGGGGGATCTGATACTTCTGGAAAGGCTCGGAGAGAAACTGAAGGGTAAATCCTTCCTGCACATAAACTCGACCCGCGCAGGCGGAGGGGTGGCCGAGATTCTCCAGAGGATGGTCCCTATACTTGTTGAGCTTGGCATCGACGCCAGGTGGGAGGTCATAGAGGGGGACGAGAGGTTCTTTGATGTAACTAAGAAGATCCATAATGCCGTCCAGGGGAATCCCGAGAAGATTACCGAAGATATGTGGAGACACCACTATGAAATCAACAAAAAGAATGCTGAGAGAATCAATCTCGATGCAGACGCAGTTCTAATACACGACCCTCAGCCCTCACCACTCATTGAATTCAGGAAGAGGGGCAGGTGGATATGGCGATGCCATATAGACGTGTCGCATCCGGTAAAAGAGGTATGCGATTATCTGCTGCGTTATTGCCGGAGGTATGACGCTGCCGTCTTTTCCGTAGCAAAGTTCGCAAGGGCGATGGGGGTAGACGAGTTCATCATCCCTCCCTCCATAGACCCTGTAAGCGAGAAAAACAGGGAGATGTCCCCTGACGAGATAAATAAGACACTGGACAGGTTTCAGATACCTGCTGACAGACCGATGCTCCTCCAGGTCTCCCGTTTCGACAGGTTCAAGGACCCCATAGGGGTGATAAAGGCGTACAGGATGGTCAAAAAATATAACGACTGCATCCTGGTTCTTGCAGGAAGCCCGGCAACGGACGATCCTGAGGGGGAGGCGGTACTGAAAGAGGTACGGGAATTTGCGGCTGACGACCCCGATATACATATATTGCTGCTCCCTCCTTTCAGCGACAGGGACATCAACGCCCTTCAGCGGGCAGCCACGATTGTTATTCAGAAATCGCTCAAGGAGGGGTTCGGCCTCACCGTATCAGAGGCGATGTGGAAGGGGAAGCCGGTGATAGGCGGCGCGGCTGGAGGGATCCCCCTCCAGATAATCCACGGGGCCACAGGATTTCTCGTCCATTCCGTAGAGGGGTTGGCCTTCAGGATCAGGCAGTTTCTCAACAACCCGGAGATGGTCCAGAGGATGGGGGAAAACGGCAGGGAGCACGTGAGGAACAATTTTCTCATAACAAGGCAGATAAGGGATTATCTGTCCGTATGGTATTACCTGGAAAACAAGAGAGCTCTTATCGAACTATAAACGGAGGCGATGATGAATAGATTTTTTGCGATGGGCCTGGTCTTTGCGGTATTTGCCGTAAATCCTGCTCATGCCGTGTGCGTGAGCGTGTCTAAGGCGAATGTCAGAACCGGCCCAGGTACATGGTATCAAAAACTCTGGGATGTTTATAAGTACACTCCTTTACAAAAGATAGGTGTCTCCGTGTCCGGAGACTGGTATGCAGTGCGGGATGTTGACGGAGACGTGGTCTGGATTGATAAAAAACTTGTAACCGACAAGTTTCGCTGTACCGTTGTAAAAAGCGATAAAGTCACTGTGAGGAAAGGGCCGGGTAGTTCTAAGTCGCTGAGTTCGTTGTCTCCAGCCGTTCATTATGATTCTTTCAAGATCATGGAGAAAAGGGGCGAGTGGGTCAAGGTGAAAGATGAGAAAGGGGATATAGGCTGGATTGACAAGAGTTATTTGTGGATACAATAGATAAAAATAGAGGTTTGAAGGAGAAACTCATCATTGTGTCCAACAGGGGACCTTATGTTAAGCGCAAGGGTAAGCTGGAAAAGACCGCCGGAGGACTGGTCTCGGCCCTCGATCCGATAATGCAGAAGAACGGAGGGGTCTGGATTGCGGCAGGTGAGAAAGAAAGCGGCACCATTGGCGGCCATTCCAGGACGATGGTCCCTCCCGACAGTCCGTCTTATTGTCAGAAAAGCATATGGCTGTCGCCTGGGGATGAAGACAACTATTACAACGGTTATTCAAACAGGTTCCTCTGGCCCCTTTGCCACATGACCTTAGACAGGGTATACCTTAGAAGGGCCTATTGGACGGCATACCAGAAGGTGAATGCCATGTTTGCCGGTGCGGTTCTGGAAGGGGCTGGAGATAGAGACATAATCTGGCTCCAGGATTACCATCTTGCCCTGTGTGCCGGATATATAAAAGAAGTAAAACCAAAATTTACTGTGTTACAGTTCTGGCACATACCTTGGCCGCCGTACGACATATTCAGGATATGCCCCCAGAGAAGGGATATCCTTGAAGGCCTCCTGTCAAACGACCTACTCGGATTTCAACTGGATACCTTCTGCAAAAACTTTATGACCTGTGTGGAAAAGGAACTGGACGCTGGGATAGACTATAAGGAAGGGTTCATTCACTACAGGGGGCATACCACAAAGGTCAAGGCATTTCCGATAAGCGTGGATTTCTCGTGGTTTACGGATAAGGCTTCAACGAGAAAAGCAAGTGCTGCATGGACGAGGTTCAGGAATAGGCTTAATCTTCCCCCTGAAGGCCTTGTGGGTGTAGGTGTTGACCGGCTGGAATACACGAAGGGGCTGATAAAGAGGCTGGAGACATTGGACCTCTTCTTCTCCAAGTATCCAAGGTACAGGGGAAGATTTACATTTGTCCAGGTGGCGGTGGCGACAAGGAGGGGGGAACCGTATCTTAGTTATAAGACAAGGGTAGAAAACATGGTAGCAGTGATAAATGCAAAACACGAGGAGGATGGCTGGGAACCGATCCGATACATAGACTACAAACTGAACCATGAGGAGCTGGCTGCCATTTACAGGGGGGCGGACCTGGCGATAATAAGCTCCGTTTACGATGGCATGAACCTGGTGGCAAAGGAATACGTGGCATCACAGGTTGACGAAAAGGGAGTTCTCCTTCTAAGCGAATTCGCAGGTGCAGCGGATGGGATACCTGGAGCTATTCTCATAAACCCCTACGATACGGAGGGTTTTGCAGATGCAATAAGAGACGCCCTTCAGATGCCTGCTTCAGGAAAGAGGAAGTTTATGGAGGCATCGAGGTCTTACATTGAAGAAAACGACATATTCAAGTGGGTAGCTGATATACTCGGCGAGGTTGAAAAGATCAGGTGAATGATTACTTATTCCAGCGCTTAGACTATATTAAAAATCAGATAACGGGGGAAAGGATATCCCTCTTTCTCGACTTTGACGGAACCCTGACCCCCATCGTAAGCAGACCCGAAAAGGCCTTCCTTTCATTTAAGATGAGGGAACTGATCCAAGGGCTGTGCAATATTTACAAAGTCGCTATAGTCAGCGGAAGGGAAATAGAGGATATTAAAGAGAGGGTCGGTATCCCGGAATGCATCTACGTCGGGAACCACGGCCTGGAGGTCGAAGGAAACGGCATCTCCTTTAAGGTAAAAGGTGCGGTTGAGGCAAGGAGCGAGATAGTAAAGTTTCTCGAAGAAATCAGGAAGGTCGTCCGGGATGGGAACATAAGGGGCGCTGTCCTGGAAGACAAGAAACTTACGGCAAGCATCCATTACAGGCTCCTAGACAAAAGAGACATTGAGACGTTCGTTTTACTGATAAGGTCTACGCTCAAACCTTATTTGGAGAAAGGCCTCTTTCGGATTGTTGAGGGGAAGATGGTGGTAGAGGTAAGGCCCAATGTCCAGTGGGACAAGGGGAAGGCTGTGGAATGGCTCATGATGCAGGACGGATTTAAGGGCAGCATCCCCATTTACATAGGTGACGATGAGACAGACAGGGACGCCTTCAGGGTGCTAAAAGGGCATGGAATATCTGTAGCTGTCGGTCCTATGCTTGAAGATGCGGAGTTTCATCTGAGAGGTCAGGGTGAGGTGGAAAAGTTTCTCAGGTGGCTGAAGTCACTTCTAAACGAATAACTAAGGGGAAGGCGATGTCCATTATCAAGCAGCAGTTGGTTGACATTTTCGATTCAGCCTTAAAGGCTGTAGACCCTTACAATGCCGTTAAGAAGACGATCAAGGTCATAGACAATAAATTGAGTGTAAATGATTTAGTGTATGATTTAAAAGACTTCAGCAGGGTCATCGTGGTTGGCGCAGGTAAAGGAACCGCCCCAATGGCCAAGGCGGTGGAAGAACTCCTCGGAGGCAGGATAGGCGAAGGGCTAATCATAGTAAAACATGGACACACGCTTCCCCTCGAAAAGATACGGCAGATCGAGGCGTCCCATCCTCTGCCGGACAGGACCGGAGTCGAAGGGACGGAGGGAATCATGTACCGATTGAAAGATGCCGATGAAAAAACCCTTGTTATCTGCCTTCTCTCCGGCGGCGGCTCCGCCTTGCTCGTCTCCCCTGCGGAAGGGATCTCTCTTAAAGACAAGCAGATTACAATAGATCTCTTACTTAAATCAGGCGCATCCATAGATGAGTTGAATGCTGTAAGGAAACATCTATCGAGGGTAAAAGGAGGAAAGCTTGCCAGTATTGCGTATCCCGCTACAATTATATCATTAATCCTTTCAGATGTGATAGGCGACAGGCTCGATGTCATTGCCTCCGGTCCGACTGTTCCCGACCGCTCGACGTTCATGGATGCTGTAAAGGTTATCGAAAAATATAATCTCGTGAAAGAACTTCCTAACAAGGTTTTATCCATGCTGTTAGATGGGATAGCAGGCAGGCTGCCTGATACACCAAAGGCGGGTGAAGACTGTTTCAAGAAGGGTTCGGCTGTTATTGTAGGAAGCCTCAGGCAGGCCCTCAATGCTGCAAGGAAAACAGCCAATAAGCTGGGATTTGACACAGAGATGGTTACGGATAAACTTCAGGGGGAGGCAGGAGAGGCCGCTGTTTATTTGGCGGACTTAGCGAAGATGGTAAGGAGTTCCAGGAAGGGCGGAAAACCCTTATGTCTTCTCTCCGGCGGAGAGACTACTGTCAATGTTAAAGGAAACGGAAAGGGGGGAAGGAATCAGGAGTTGGCCCTTGCATTTGCTCTGGAGATAGAGGGAATTGATGGGGTAACGATGCTGTCTGCGGGAACAGACGGGACTGACGGGCCGACAGATGCAGCCGGAGCCATGGTTGATGGGAACACAGCAATAAAGGCAAGGCAATTCGGTCTTGACCCAGCCGAATATCTCAAAAATAATGATTCATACAATTTCTTTAATAGGCTCGACAGCCTGACAGGAGAAAAAAGCCATCTGATTACAGGGCCGACGGGGACAAATGTGATGGATATGCAGATAATAGCTGTGGGATGATATTTTGCTCTGAAAATTAGTTTTGTGGTATAGTTCAAAAAAATCAATAGCGGACGGACGCGCCTGACGAGGTTCAGGAGAGAGGGCTGGCAGTTAAATATCAAATATGGTATTGCTGTCGCCCTTTTTTTATTTTATACACGAGGTGACCCAGTGGAAGTATCGGAGTTCTTTCTAAAGCTGCTTGTTATAATCATTTCTGCCAAGTTCTTTGCCGAGGTATTTTCCTACCTGAAACTCCCTTCCGTTCTTGGCGAGGTCATTGCGGGCATTATCATAGGGCCAAGCCTTTTTGGTTTCATACAGCCTGAGGCTACCTTTCACCTCCTTGCCGAGATAGGGATACTCCTCCTCCTCTTTGAAGTAGGACTTGATACGGATGTGGGGCAGATCATAAAAGTAGGGGGGCAATCCACTATGGTGGCAATCACCGGTGTTGTGGCCCCTTTCTTCTTAGGGTTCTGGCTGGCCCATTATATCTTTGAACTGGCGCTTATCCCGTCCCTATTTGTCGGCGGTACCCTGGTTGCCACAAGCATAGGGATAACAGTCAGGGTTCTAACAGACCTGAAGAAGCAGCATACGAAGGTATCCCAGGTTGTCCTCGGCGCCGCAGTCCTGGATGACGTGGTAGGCGTAGTTATCCTTGCGGTCCTCTATGACTTTGCTGTGAAGGGGACGGTCAGCATAGCTGATACGGCAAGGATACTTGCGTTTATAACGACATTTCTCCTCCTTGCGCCAATCATTGCCAAGCTTTTTGTCCCGACGATTGCTAAACTCTCATCAATAAGCAAAACAAAGGGAATGATGCCTACCCTTATAGTGTCCATGATCCTTGGCCTGGCTATCATATCCCACAAGGTTGGCGCCCCTGAGATACTCGGCTCCTTTGCGGCTGGAATCGCCCTGGCAAGACGTTTCTTCCTTCCCCTGGGAGCGACGATTGAGCATTACAGTCATGAACTGGCAGAAAAGATCGAGGAAGGGATGAAACCTATAATCGATCTCTTTGTCCCTGTGTTCTTTGTCATGGTGGGTGTCTCAATGAATTTCAGGGTTATAGATGTTTCGTCCGGCGCATTCTGGGGCTTTGCCGTGGCATTGACTATTGTTGCCATAATAGGAAAGTTGGTGAGCGGGTTATGGGTAAGCGGCGGATGGAACGCAAAGCTCGCAACAGGCATCGCCATGGTGCCGAGGGGTGAGGTGGGGCTTATATTTGCCGAGGTCGGAAGGAGGAGCGGGATATTTGACGATTCTGCTTATGCTGTTATAGTATTCGTTGTGGCCTTCACCACCCTGCTTGCCCCTCTCGCCCTGCGGTATGTCATGAGGGATAGAGAATAAGTCTATAGCGGAGATAAGAGAATGAACAATGAGCAGATAAAATACAAGGCGGCTTTCTTTTTCAAGAAGTGGCTTGAAGGCCGCGCCTCCCTTGTCAACCACAAGGCTGTCATCAAGGACGTCTACCTTGAGGTTGACATATCCGCAGGATATTTTTTTATTCTGACGCTGGCAAACCTTATCGCCCTTGCAGGTCTTATAACAAACGGCGTGGCGGTCATAATCGGGGCCATGCTCATATCACCTCTTATGGGGCCTATTCTCAGCAGCGGTTTTGCATTTATTACGGGAGATGTCGTAATCGGCAAGAAGGCTTTAAAAAAGGTCTCTTACAGCGTAGTGATCACTATTTTTATTGCCGCCTTTTTCACCTATCTATCCCCTTTACAGGAGGTCACCAGCGAGATTGCAGCAAGGACAAGGCCCAACCTCTATGACCTAATTATCGCTTTTCTCGCCGGTACCGCCGGGGCCGTCGCAATTTGCACCAAAAAGGCTTACATAACCACAATTACAGGCGTCGCCATAGCTACCGCCGTAATCCCGCCCCTTAGTGTTGCGGGGTTCGGGTTGGGAATAGGCAAGGCATCCATTGCCCTTGGGGGATTTCTACTTTTTTTCACCAACTTTGTGGCAATAATCCTTGCCACCTGTATCGTGTTTTATATTCACGGTTTCAAGCCGGGGATTACCACAGAGGTAGAGGTGGCAAAGTTAAGAAAGAGGATTTATGCCTTTGCCGTCCTCCTTTTTATAATCTCAATCCCTCTGCTCTATACGTTGAGAGTATCTATTACGGAGATCAGGCTAAGAAGCAGTGTAGACGCTGCGCTTAAGCTTGAGTTCAACAGGGAAAGGGTTTCCCGTCTTGATTCGTTCACATTTTCAAAAGGGAAAGACGGAGTATTGGATATAAATGCCGTTGTGAATAACGTGAACTACATGGATGAGGCAGAGGTCAAGGGAATAGAAAAAAGCCTTGCTGAATATCTGCGGCGGGAGATAAGGTTGAATGTTGAGCAGGTGCTGGTCCGGGTTGGGGGGCTGAAGAAAGAAGTTGCCCCGTCGGCGATATCCCCGACGTTAACTCCCCAGCCTCCGCAGAAACCGCCTGAAGAGGTGGCCAAGAGCGCCATCGAAGGCGTAATGGCCGTGATTAAGAAGACCTCCGGCAAGCTGGAAAAAATCATCGAGCCGTCAAAGGTGGAAGGGTTTTATGTTGGAACGGACGAAAAAGCCCTCACAGTATCGGTAATCCTCAAAATCAAAAGGGATGAACCTCTGTCCGAAGAGCAGACAAAATGGCTGAGGCAGATACTTTCGGATGAGTTGAGGCTTCCGTTGGAGTTGAAAATTGAAACGGTCCCGTCAGAGGAAGCGAAAGCCGCAGCTCTGGCAAAACCCTTGAAGAAAAAGAAAAGGAAATAATGAATGGCTGAAAGCACTGACATCGTAATCGGCATTCCTAGTTACAACAATGCCAAGACCATAGGCCATGTTGTAAGGGCTGTTGATGCTGGGCTTGCAAAATATTTCCCTGACAAAAAAGCGGTCATTGTCAATTCCGACGGCGGTTCGACGGATGGGACCTCTGAAGTAATAAAAAATGCCGCCATCGACCACAATGCACTGTTGATACAGCACCCTTTATCAATGGCACACAGGATCACGACCCCCTATCATGGAATACCCGGAAAAGGGAGCGCCATAAGGACTGTATTCCAGATGGCCGTTGACATGGGTGCGAGTGCGTGCGCCATTGTGGATTCGGACCTGAGGAGCATTACCCCGGAGTGGATTGAGCTTCTTATATCGCCTGTGCTAAAGGAAGGGAACGACTTTGTTGCCCCCCTTTATGACAGGCATAAGTTTGACGGGACCATCACAAACTCCATAGTCTACCCCATGACCAGGGCTTTTTACGGGAAGAGGATAAGGCAGCCTATAGGCGGGGAGTTCGGGTTTTCCGGGAATATGGCAGAGTTCTACCTGAAACAGGACGTATGGGGAACTGACGTAGCTAGGTTCGGCATAGACATATGGATGACCACCGAGGCCATAGCCAATGATTTCAGGGTATGCCAGGCATTCCTGGGCGCGAAGATACATGACCCCAAGGACCCTGGTTCTGATCTGAGTGAGATGCTTGTCCAGGTCGTCAGCTCTCTATTCGACCTGACTGAGAAACATTCAGACAAATGGAAGGAGGTCAAAGGCTCTATAGATGTCCCCACATTCGGGTTCAGATATCACGTTGGCCTTGAACACGTGAAGGTAAACGTGGGGAGGATGCTGGGTATATTCAGGGCAGGCCTTGATAACCTGGACAAGATATGGCTGGATGTCATAGGGGCCGGTGATTTTGGCGAGATCAAGAGCCTTGGGACTTTGCCTGACAAAGAGTTCCGGTTTCCACCAAAGCTGTGGACAAGGGTAGTATTTGACTACGCCATCGCATATCACAAGAAGAGGCTCGCTCCCCAGCACCTGATAAAGTCCTTGGTTCCCCTCTACCTCGGCAAGACCGCCTCTTTCATAATGGAGGCAGAAGAGATGACCCAGGAAGGGGCGGAGGCACAAATAGAACAACTTTGTCTGGAGTTTGAGGAGAACAAGGAGTACCTGATAAAAAGCTGGAAATAAAAAGGAGGTAAGTCATGGAAGGATTTTTAAACCTGATTCTCGAACCTATTAATGAGGTCTATCTCAAGTTCAAGGGCTTTTTCCCGAATTTACTAGCCATGCTGACCATCATTATCATAGGCGTCTTCGTGGCATGGCTGGTAAAGGCCGTCTTACTTAAGTTTTTCAAGGCTATAAAGCTCGATATCTGGTGCGACAGGATGGGATTCACAGCCCTGCTGAGAAAGGCCGATATATGGTCAAAACCTGCGGATATATTTGCTGTAGCCGCTTACTGGTTCATGATAATAGGATTTCTCATGGTTGGTTTTAGCGCCTTAAACATTCAGGCAATAGACAGCCTTGTCTCCCAGTTTTTCCTCTATCTTCCCAGGGCATTCTCCGCAGTCGTCATACTTCTCATCGGCTACATGGTTGCCGGGTTCCTGGGCAGGGCGGTATTGATTGCCGCCGTAAACAGCGGGCTCCATTATGCCAAGCTCCTCGCTGAGGCCGTCAGACTTCTGCTGACCGTTCTGATACTGGCTATGGCATTGGAACAGCTTCAGGTTGCGCCAAGCATAGTTGTTGCTGCCTTTTCCATCATCTTCGGCGGGATTGTCATTGCCCTTGCGATATCCTTCGGTGTTGCCGGAATTGATCCTGCGAGGAGGATGATCGAAAGCGGAAGGGAAGAAAAGAAGGAACAAAAAGGGGACGTGGAACACGTATAGGAGGACACAATGGCAGACTTTTATCAGACTGGAATAGTAACCACACTTCACAGGCTCGGCAAGCCCTCTTTGGAAAGGATAGAGGCGGAGCTGTTGGAATACTCGAAGAGTCGCCCTTTGGCGCTTGTCCTCCCCGCCCTCTATTCTGAGTTTGAGGGTAAGGCGATGCCTCGTATCATCGAAGAGCTTGCCAAGGTCAAGTATGTGCGTAAGATTATTCTAATCCTCGCAAGGGCCTCGGAGAAGGAATTTTTGAAGGTCAGGGAACTCATGTCCCCCATACCTTATGAGGTCAAGGTAATACATAATGACGGCAGGAGGATAAAGGAGATATATGATACATTCAGGAGGAGCGGCCTTGACCCCGGAGAGGACGGAAAAGGGCGATCAGCCTGGCTGGCCTACGGGTATGTGATTGCAGATGGTGAATGCGATGTCATAGCCCTCCACGACTGCGACATACTCACCTACAGCAGGGAGATGCTGGCGAGACTCTGCTACCCTGTGGTGAACCCGAACCTTGACTATGTCTTCTGCAAGGGGTTTTACAGCAGGGTAACGGACAAGATGCACGGCAGGGTAACGAGGCTCCTTATTTCACCACTGGTAAGGTCTCTGAAGGATCTTACAGCATCCCATCCATTCCTTGTCTTCCTGGACAGCTTCAGATATCCCCTGGCTGGGGAGTTCTGCATGACAACGGACATGGCAAGGGTAAACAGGATACCGTGGGACTGGGGCCTTGAGGTGGGAGCCCTGGCTGAGGTGTACAGGAACTATTCTCCCCGAAGGATATGCCAGGTGGACATTGCGGAGACATACGAACATAAGCACCAGTCGCTTTCACCCGAAGACCCGGAGAAGGGACTGATGAGGATGACAGTTGACATATGCAAGTCGATATTCAGGACGCTTGCATCGGAAGGTGTCATATTTTCTGATGGATTCTTCAAGACCCTTCAGGTAGCATATCTGAGGATGGCGGAAGACACCATCATGAAATATGAGGCAGACGCTGCGATAAACGGCCTCGCATTCGACAGGCATGAGGAGGCTAAGGCTGTTGAGGCGTTTACAAGAGGGATAACATTAGCTGCCCAAACATTTATGGAAAACCCGATGGGAACACCACTGATCCCCAATTGGAATAGGGTGACATCAGCTATCCCTGGTATTTTAGACATGTTGAAAAAAGCAGTAGATGGGGACAATAAGTGATTCTGCTCAGCGCAAATCCTGTGTGTTTCCATATTAGAACTAAACGGGCATATCGAGACTTCGGCGCCCGCAACACCGATGAAAATTTTAAACCTCAACCCCATCCCCCCACCCCCCATTCCCGGTGGGAAGGGGGAGAATTTCATGGTATAGTTCGCATAACATAAACAGTTCATAGTGATCGGGAAAAAAATGATTAATTTGACAAATACATGGGCGGGATACGCAAGCCTCATCGCCTTCACCCTTGCCTACGTCCTGGTCATTCTCGAAGAGAGGCTTCATCTGAGAAAGTCAAAACCTGTCCTCCTGACAGGCTGCCTGATGTGGGTCTTTATAGCCTTTTACGAGGCCATGGCCGGGGGAGGATACGCCGAGGGGCATGTTAAGGAGATGGTTGGAGAGATCGCGGAACTGTTCTTCTTTATACTGGTGGCAATGACTTATATAAATGCGCTCCAGGAGAGGCTTGTATTTGAGTCCCTTAAATCGTGGCTCATCAGGAAGAGGTTCAGCTACCGCTCCCTCTTCTGGATAACCGGCGGCATCACATTCTGTCTCTCGCCTGTAGTCGACAACCTTACAAGCGCCCTCCTTATGGCTACTGTTGTCAGTTCGGTCGGGGGGCGGGATAAACGCTTCATAGTCCCATCCTTCGTGAGCATCATCGTGGCTGCAAACGCTGGAGGGGCATGGAGCCCCTTCGGGGACATAACAACCCTTATGGTATGGACAACCGGGAAGGTCGGGACTCTCCAGTTCGCCTACCTCTTTCTCCCTTCCCTCGTCAACTGGATGATACCGGCGGCAATCATGTTCCCATTCGTCTCAAAGGGGATGCCGGAGGGGAGTCCCGGGCAGGTGAAGATGAAGCCGGGCGCTAAGAGGATCATCTTTCTGGGATTAGCCACCATCGCAACAGCAGTATCTTTCCACCAGTTCCTACACCTTCCGCCGTTCCTTGGGATGATGACAGGCCTTGGGTTGCTAATGTTCCTGGGACACTACCTTAAAAAGAGCGACCACGGCAGGAATGTGACAAGCGAGGAGCAGTTCAACATATTCAGAAAGATAGAGAAGGTGGAGTTTGACACCCTTTTCTTCTTCTTCGGTATCATAACGGCAGTGGGTGCTCTTCAATATATAGGGTATCTTGCCCTCCTGAGCACATCCATGTATGGGGGGCTCGGCAATACCAATGCCAATGTGGCGGTGGGGATAATATCGGCTGTAGTTGACAACATCCCCGTCATGTACGCCATACTTCAGATGAACCCGCAGATGGGGTATGAGCAGTGGCTCCTGGTCACACTGACAGCCGGGACTGGAGGTAGCCTCCTGTCCATAGGATCGGCTGCCGGGGTCGCTGTCATGGGGGTAAGGAGGGACGTTTATACATTTACTGAACACCTGATGTGGATGCCTGCGATTGCCTTAGGATATTTGGGTGGCATAGGTTGCTGGTGGCTGATAACTGGTTAGGTGCTATATTTAAGATATGATTATGCTCTGGATCCAATTCATTCTCTGTTCTGCTGTCATAGTCTTCTGCGGAATAAATCTGTCGAGATACGGTGACGTAATTGCCGAGAAAAGCGGCCTGGGAAGGGCATGGATCGGCCTTGTCTTGATGGCAAGCGTTACCTCCCTTCCTGAACTAATTACCGGCATAAGCTCCGTTGCCTTTGCTAATGTGCCTAATATCGCATTAGGCGACATCATGGGGAGCTGCGTATTCAATCTCTCCATTATAGCCTTAATGGATATCCTCCACGGTCCTAAGCCGATATTTTCCAAGGCGGAGCATGGACATATCATATCCGCCGGTTTCGGTGTGATCCTTATAGGCATTGCTTCCATTTCTATCCTCGCAAACGCCAATATCCCGGCCATAGGACACATCGGGATATACACTCCCGCGATAATCCTTATCTACATGATAGGGGTAAGAAGCCTCTTCCTTTTTGAGAGGAAAAAGATAGCGGAGTTTGTTGGAGAGATGGCCGAGACGATACAGTACGGACATGTATCAACGAAAGAGGCTGTTATCAAATATTCCATAAATGCATTGGTCATTATCGGGGCAGCCGCATGGCTCCCTTTTATAGGAGACAGGCTGGCTGAAGCAACGGGGCTTGGAAGGAGCTTCGTCGGGAGCATATTTATAGCCCTTACAACATCCCTCCCTGAATTGGCGGTATCCATATCTGCCCTGCGGATAGGCGCGGCAGACATGGCCATAGCCAACCTCTTTGGAAGCAATATATTCAACATATTTATCCTGGCTATTGACGATATCTTTTATACGAAAGGCCCCATACTCTCTCATGTTTCAACGAACCACGCCGTTACAGGATTTGTCGCGGTAGTAATGACTGGGATTGCCATTGTAAGCCTTGAATACAGGCTTGAGAAAAAGGCATTCCTGCGCCTCGGCTGGGACGCCATAGCCATGCTCTTAGCATATATTATCAATGTATATCTGCTCTATACATTGCGGAGCCACGGATATTGAGGTGAGATGAAAATTTATAGGATATGTAATTCTAATTATGATATATTCTGCGGAATGCGTCAAAACTGACGTAAGCGCCGCAACAGCGCTACCCCTGCAGGAGATCTGCGGCAATGTCCCAAAACCTGGAAAATGCGCCCCACAATGACCGTAAACAGCTTTATCTCCTTGCCCTCGGAGCTCTGGGCGTAGTTTTCGGAGATATCGGGACAAGTCCGCTGTATGCCATGAAAGAGGCCTTTACAGGCCCTCATTCCATTCCAGCATCACCTGCTAACGTCCTGGGAGTTCTGTCAATAATCTTCTGGGTCCTCATCTTCGTCGTAGTCATCAAATATCTGACATTTATCATGCGGGCGGACAACCGGGGGGAGGGAGGCATCCTTGCCCTTCTGGCCATACTGACACCTCTTGGAGTACCAACGCTTCGCAGGCGCTCCATGTTGATCGCATTAGGACTTTTCGGGTCCGCCCTCTTATATGGCGACGGCGTGATAACGCCGGCTATTTCGGTGTTAAGCGCCGTTGAGGGGTTGGAGGTTGCGACACCGGCCCTCTCTCACTTCGTAGTCCCCATAACCATAGCTATTCTTATCCCTCTCTTCCTCTTTCAGAACCGTGGGACAGGCCGGGTAGGGGCGATCTTCGGCCCCATTACCCTGATATGGTTCATAACTATCGCAGCAACGGGCCTGTCAGGGATAATAAAACATCCTCAGGTCATTGCCGCAATTAATCCATTTTATGCCGTTGGTTTTTTTGTCGAGAACGGCATTGTCTCCCTTCTCGTCCTGGGCTCTGTGGTCCTTGTAGTCACCGGGGCGGAGGCCCTTTATGCTGACATGGGGCATTTCGGCGTAAAACCCATCCGCCTCGGATGGTATGCGGTCGTTCTTCCTGCATTAACTCTCAACTACTTCGGACAGGGAGCGCTCTTGCTTTCTCACCCTGAAGCAATACAAAACCCTTTTTATGAGCTGGTTCCGTCATGGGGGCTGTATCCGATGATATTTTTAGCCACCCTTGCGACTGTTGTGGCTTCCCAGGCCCTCATCTCTGGCTCCTTTTCCCTCACCCGCCAGGCCGTTCAGCTTGGATACCTGCCCCGTGTTACTATCGGGCATACATCTGAAGTGACAGCCGGCCAGATATATATCCCTGAGGTAAACGCCTTCCTGATGGTGGCTTGCATAGCGCTTGTTCTATTTTTTCAGAAATCTTCCAACCTCGCCGCGGCTTACGGGATGGCTGTAGTCGGCACTATGATTATAACTACCATCCTCTTCTATTACGTGGCCCGTGAAAAATGGAAGTGGAGCAATCCCCTGGCCGCTTCCCTGACGGCCCTTTTCCTGCTTATAGAAATACCGTTCTTTTTGGCAAATATGATCAAGTTTATCCACGGAGGGTGGTTCCCAGTAGTTGTTGCAGCAGTCATTTACACCTTCATGTCAACATGGAAGAAAGGGCGCAAGCTGCTTTCTGAAAGTATGAATTCCAGGAGCATGCCTATGGACCTTTTCCTGAGGGATGCTTCCATATCGGGCATTGAGCGCGTGCCTGGGACTGCTGTCTTTATGACCGGGAATCTGGAGGGTGTCCCCACAGTCCTGCTCCACCACCTCAAACACAACAAGGTGCTGCATAAAAAGGTTGTGCTTCTGTCGGTTCTGACCGAGGAGATACCAAAAGTTGATCCAAGCGAGCGCCTCCAGTTTAAGGCCCTGGGAGCAGGTTTCTTCAGGATCACTGGCAGATACGGGTTCATGGAAACTCCCAACATTCCCGAACTGCTGGAAGGCTGCAAGGGGCAGGAGGGCCTGGACTTCAGGATGGCGGTGACCACCTTCTACCTTGGAAGGGAAACACTTATCGCAAGGGGCAAAAAGGGAATGCCGCGCTGGAGGATGAAACTGTTTGCATTCATGTCCCGTAACGCCCTTGATGCTACGGCATTCTTTGGGATTCCGCCCGGAAGAGTTGTTGAATTGGGTATGCAGGTGGAGTTGTAACTATTATCATGTAACATATAATATTTAATGTGTTGTAATGAACTACCTCAGCATCGGCAAGCATGGTGAGGATGTTCCTTAACCCCGAATCTTTAGCCCATTCCTTTGGCATTAAGGTAACTGAAGGAATCAAAGCAAAAATATGAAAGTCTCTTCAAATCCATCGGAATACCGAAGATGCACCAAAAGGCTTCAATCCGCAGTGACTCTGCCTAAAACATAGGCACAAGCTCCTGTTTCTCGTATGCTGTCAAGGCAAAAAGTAAATAATTGCAATATGTTTTGAGTTTGGCATATCCTTTGCTTCGTAACTATTTGATATTAACTTACCTGCATGGCAGTTGGCTATCGGGAAAATGAAGAATAACGGCTATTTTTGCTTAAACACCAACGCTGCCCTCGGCCCCCCGTTTGATACAAAGGAGAAAGCTTATGAGCAAAAAGAAACGACTTGTCATGATAGGGAACGGGATGGCAGGGATGAAGGCCATTGAGGATATCTGCAACATTGCCCCTGAGATTTTTGATATTACCATATTCGGGGCCGAGAGGTATCCCAACTACAACCGCATCCTCCTCTCTAAGGTACTGTCCGGAGAGATGCAGGTTGAAGATATCACCCTTCATGATGAAAAATGGTATCAGGAAAGGGGTATCACCCTTCATCTCGGCAGGAAGGTGATTGAAATCAGGCGCGGGCGCAGGAGTGTAATAGCGGACGACGGAACAGAGGCTAAGTATGATGCACTGATAATGGCGACTGGCGCCAACCCGGCCATGATTCCAATTCCTGGTATAGACAAGGAAGGGGTCGTTACATTCCGCTCCATTGATGACTGTCAGCGAATGATGGAGAGATCAAAGAGATTCAAACGAGCTGCTGTGATAGGAGGAGGGCTTCTTGGGCTGGAGGCGGCCAGGGGACTTATAGACCTCGGAATGGAGGTAACGGTCATCCACAACCAGGACACCCTGATGAATCTCCAGTTAGACAGCATAGCAGGCGACATGCTTCGTCAGAGACTGGAAGTGCAGGGAATGAAGTTCCGACTCTCATCTCTGACTACGGAGGTACTTGGCAACGGGCGGGTGACCGGGGTGCGATTCGCAGATGGAGGGGTGCTGAACTGTGATGTCTTGGTAATGGCAACGGGGATCAGGCCGAATAAAGAGCTGGCAGAGGCGACCCACCTTTACTGCAACAGGGGGATTGTCGTAAACGATTATATGCAGACAATAACAGACCCCTCGATTTACGCAGTAGGCGAATGCGTTGAGCACCGGGGGAATACTTACGGGCTGGTGGCCCCGCTCTATGAACAGGCAAAGATTCTTGCACAACAGATCACGGGGAATGCCTTCAGGGCATATCGCGGGTCTGTTGTCTCCACAAGGTTGAAGGTCGCAGGAGTGAATGTCTTCTCCGCCGGGGAGTTGTCGGGAGGTCCGTCCTCGGACGTTATAGAATACCGCGACATAAAGGGCGGGTTTTATAAAAAACTGGTTCTAAGGGACAACAGGATTGTGGGCGCAGTCATGTTCGGCGATACAGCTGACGGCCCACGCTTCTTCAACATGATGCAGGACAAAACCGATGTCAGCGGCCTTCGCGGAACCCTTCTCTTCGGCGACCCTATGATGGGAGATGCAGGGCATTCCGGCATCAAGGCTGTTTCGATGATGTCCCCTGATACAGTCGTGTGTGGTTGCGCTGGCGTAACCAAAAAGACCATAGTGGACGCGGTAACAAAACATGGCCTGACCAGCCGCCAGGAGGTTATAAAGCACACAAAGGCATCCGGCTCCTGCGGCGGGTGCGCTCCGCTCGTAGAACAGATACTGTCCACCATCATAGGAAGCGCCGTTACCCCTGGAACCGCCCCCATGTGCGGATGTACGGAGTTCACCCACGAGGAGGTCAAGGATGTAATAAGGAAACGACATCTCACTTCGGTTATGGAGGTCATAACTGCCCTTGAGGCGAATGGCGAAGGGTGCCAGATATGCCGTCCGGCCATTAACTACTATGTCCAGGCGGCCTGGCCTGCTGAAGCAGAAGATGATCGCCAGTCGCGCACCGCAAATGAAAGGCTGCACGCCAACATACAGAAGGACGGCACTTTTTCCGTTGTTCCACGCATCTATGGAGGCCTGACAACTCCTGATGAACTCATCCGTATCGGCAATGCCGCAAGAAAATACAATGTCCCGGCTGTAAAGCTTACCGGTGGACAGCGCATCGCCCTTCTGGGGATCAGGAAGGAGGAGTTGATTGACGTCTGGAAGGAGCTTGGAACTCCATCCGGGTATGCCTACGGGAAGGCCCTGCGGACAGTAAAAACATGTGTGGGGTCTGAGTGGTGCAGATTCGGTACTCAGGACTCTATGTCCCTGGGGACCCGTCTTGAAAATATGCTGGAACGCATATGGACGCCAGCAAAGGTAAAGATAGCTGTTTCAGGATGCCCGAGAAACTGCGCCGAGGCATCCATAAAAGACCTTGGTATCGTTGGCATTCACGGTTCCTGGGAGATATACTGCGGCGGAAATGGAGGTGTAAAGGTAAAAGCGGCAGACCTGCTCTGTAACGTAAAGGAAGTGGATGAAGTAGCTGAGATAGTAAAGGCCTATCTTCAGTTCTACCGGGAGGATGCCCGCTACAACGAGAGGACGTCTGTATGGATTGATCGGATCGGTTTAAAAAGGATCAAGGATCTGGTTGTTGTGGACAGGAACTCCAGGGCGGCCCTGGCCCAGCGGCTTGATATTCACCTCGATACCATTAAAGTCGACCCATGGAATGAACGAATCGTTGCGAAAGGAACGGGCATGGCAGGAGTTGCAGGCGACTATCTGCCTATTAACTTAAATTAGGCAATTAGCCACGGACTGGCACGGACACCAACAGTAGGCGCTTCTAAGCGAAAACAGCAATATGAAAGACAGAGCCTATATATTAAATTCACCTAAAAGGTTAACAGGTTTTTATTTAAAGCTATTGAAAAGTCAGATGTAGTCCGTGAAAGTCTGTGGCTGAATGTTTTTTTAGGATTAACAACAAGCTAAAGAGGTGAGACATGAAATGGTATAAGGCATGTGAGGTTGGTGAGATTCCTGTGATGGGTGCGCGCACTGTGCGATTTAATGAACTGGAGGCAGGGATATTCAGGCTTTCTGATGGCAGGATCAAGGCGGTGGAGAACCGTTGTCCCCATAAAGGCGGCCCCCTTTCAGAGGGGATCGTCTCAGGCGAGACGGTTATCTGTCCCATGCACGGCTTGAAGATAAATCTTGTTGACGGCTCTGTGCTTCCACCTGATGAAGGAAATGTGAAGACCTACGAAATCAAGACAGAGGATGAGAAGGTATGGATCATGTTATGAGGTCTTCAATCCGGTAGTAGTTCAGGGCCTTGCGAATCGGCTGTACTGGCTCAGCGGCAATTTAAATGGAACCGTTAAAATTATTTCGTTCATTTTCTGCTTTTAATACCAAGAGAATTATTTAAACAAAAATAACCTCCCCAAATTGTCCTTTTAAAAACCCTTAAAAATGTAGGGGAGGGGCTTGTCCCCTCCGGATATAAGCTGTCACCACAAGGGCCGCCCCTACAGCTTTTTCAAGATTAATCTTCCTTTAACCCTTGATTGTTTAGAATGGATCTTAAAGAAGCGATACTAAAGGACATTATCAACTGAGAAAAAAAGAAAGTGGACTTTAATGATGCTTTAATCATCGGTTCTGTAAAATGGTTAGTAGATAACGATACGATAAGGAGGTGATGGAGATGGATAGGGGAGAGAGGATAGCAAAAAGGATCGATTACATAATAAGCCTGGTCATTACAATTACCATGCTGGTTGCTGGCCCGTTTGTACTTTAACCAATGAGATTTAAAAGAAAGGAGGTGATAGATATGGCTATAAGCACTGCAACTACAAGGGAAGTCTTTGAAGTAAAAACCACTACCTTTGAGGATCAACTGGACAGAGAGGCAAGGACAGCTAAGACGGTTGGCACAATAGTCTTTCTTATACTGACCCTAAGCATGGTACTCGGGGGATAACTCTTAACCTGGTAAACAGTAAGCAAAGGAAAATAATACTGAAGGAGGTGAGACGGATGGATAAGGGTGTAATGAAGTTTCATGTATGGCACAACGCGGCTCTTCTCGTTGTTGCGATATTCGCAATAACAATATTCTAAAAGAAGAGAGGAGGGTCGAATCTTTCACTTTGGAAAATCGGTATGAAAAAGCAGTTCAGGATAAAATGTAAAATGAAAGATTTGACCTCATATGTTCTGCAAAGGCGGCCCCCTTTCAGAGGGGATCGTCTCAGGCGAGACAGTTATCTGCCCCATGCACGGCTTGAAGATAAGCCTTATTGACGGATCTGCGCTGCCACCTGATGAAGGGAGTGTGAAGACTTACGAAATCAAGACAGAGGATGAGAAGGTATGGATCAGGCTATGATGTCTGCAATCTGGTAGTTCAAGGCTTTGCGAAGTGGCCATCAATGGTGCAGCGACTTTATTCCACGTATCTTTTGGCAACTGGTTAGAGGAAATTTCTCTCTGGCAAAATTCTCGAAAGTTTTTTGCATTCTGATTCATATGGGCCTCCATGTCTGAAAAATTTAGTAAAGATGATAGGGAGGCCTTACGCCCCCCTATTATTTCATGACTTTACTGGTTATACCTCTTCTGATAGAACTCTATCGTCTTTGCCACCTCTTCCTTTGAGAGTCCTTTCTTCCACTGATGCTCAGGCATTGCCAATATTTCGTTAGCCAGACCCGGGTCAAGCTCCTTAAGTTCAGGGATGAACTTTGTATAGAAGTGTTTTGCAACCTCATAGAATCCGTGCCACTGGGTATAATCTGGCCCCATCATGGATGCCCCCATCCTTGCCCTTCTACCTTCATGATGCCACAGCTCGTAGTATGTCCACTCTATCTTTTCATCGAACTGGGTTGGGGTCAGTTTACCCTTTTCCTTAAGTTTTTCCATCGCCGCCTTTGCAGGCTTTCCGAACTTCTCGTTGTAGAGGTTGACCGCATTGTCGTACTGCTTGTAGAAATTATCCACCCATTCCACTCCGTGGCAGGACTGACATACGTCCTTCATCGCCTTCCTCCTGTCCTCCCAGTTTTCGAGCTTCTTTGATACGGCAGGTCTGAGGGTCCAGGAGATGCGCGTTCCGACATCATGGGTCCCTGGCTGCGTGGCTGTTGCGCTCATGTGGCAGGTTGCGCATGTCGGGTAAAAATAGTCCTTTCCTGCTATCCACTTCTCCTTTGGATTGTTGAGGTTCATCTTGTCCCTGTTAGCATAAAAGAGGATCCCATGCTTGCTTTCGTTGTATATCTCTATCTGGGGATGGTCAGGCCCCATGTGGCACCTTCCGCAGTTCTCCGGCTGCCTTGCCTGTGCCTTAGAGAAAGAGTGCCTGAAGTGGCAGGCCGTGCATGAACCTTTTGAGCCGTCAGGGTTGATACGCCCCATCCCGGTGTTGGGCCACGTAGTCGGGTCAAGTTTCCCTCCTGGGAGGACCTTAACCTCGCTACCGTGACACTGTCTGCATCCAGAGACTGCGGCAGCGGGACCCTCTACTACATTTCCAAGGACGTTATCGAGAGAGCCGATGAAAGATGTGGCATCTGCATGATGTGACTCTGTGAACTCCTTTGTCTCCTGCTCATGGCATTTTCCGCAGTCCTTTGGCGATACTATGGTAGCTATACGAAAGCCTTCATGCTTATATGCATCTATTTCTCCTTCCTTGGCCTGGTGGCACTCAAAGCAGCCGATACCTTTTTCCGCATGGCGGCTGTGCTTCCAGTCGTTTATACCACCTTCTCCTATTCCCTTCTTCAGGTGGCATTCGATGCACTTCTTGTTCTTCTCTGATATCACAGGTCTTATCTCTTGTCTGCTCTCGCTCACCTTGACGTATCCTACAACTGTCAAGGCTGCAAAGAGGATCAGCGAGAGTCCGCCGATAAAGTATTTCATAAGATTAAAGTCCTTCCGTTCCTGTTCCATATGGAACCTCCTTTTTATTTAAAACCTTATATCTACCGCTGAGACGCGGAGACGCAGAGAAAAGCAAAACAACTTTTTAGTGTTCCTCAGCGTCTCTGCGCCTCTGCGGTGAAAGCGGTGAAAATGGGTTAATCTGGTTATCCCACCACCTGCCATAGCGTCAATGCCGCAAATCCAGCAACTGCAATCGTACCTGTTACAATATTCACCCTCCCCATTTTTATCCCTCTGTCTGAAAAGAAGGTATCGAGAAATGGATATACTGTGAGAAGGGCAAAGAAAAGCATGACACCAAACAATCCCGCCTCTCTCGGTACGATGGTTATCCATTTATATATGGCGGAGAAGTACCAGGGGGGCGCCACATTTGACGCTACCTCCTGAGGATTTGCCGGTTGCCCTATGGCGGGCGGGAATATGGCCACAAGATTCACAATAATTATCAGCAGTCCTATCGCTATGGCGGTTGTCTTCAGTGCATGGTCGGGATAAAAAGAGTGTTCCCCTCCTCCCCCTTCAACCTTGGCAAAGCCAACAACCCTTATTATCAGAATATGGGCTGCAATAAGACCCACAATCACCAGAGGCAGCAACTTGGTATGGAGGTCATATAGCCGCAAAAGGGTCAGACCCGTTACCTCCTCCCCGCCCCTGAGAAGTAAAACGAGGGGCTTTCCTATAACAGGCATTTGACCCACCATATTTGTGACAACGACAGATCCCCAGTAGGAAATCTGGTCATAAGCGAGAGAGTAACCAGTGAACGCCAGACCAAGAGTTGTAAAGAGCACAAGGGCGCCTATCAGCCACTTGAGCTCCCCCGGCTTCCTGTAACCACGGGTTATGAACACCCTTATCATGTGCAGCAGGAGGGTGAATATCATCAGATTCACAGATATCTTGTGCACCCCTCTTATGAACCAGCCAAGATACACGCCGTAAGTAATATTTCTCACACTCTCATATGCGCCTTCCGGGGTGGGGACATAGTAAAAGGTCATAAGTATCCCTGTAGTTGCGAGCAGCAGGAAGAGGATCAGCGGTGTTGCCCCCATTGCGTACCAGAATTTGTTCAGGTGATCAGGGACAGGCTCCTGGATATAATCTATCAGTGACAGCCTGAGAGGGATCCGTTCCGATGCCCATTCTTTAAGCTTTACTACCATATTGGCCTCCTCTTTCGGTAGAGACGCCCCACCGGGGCGTCTCTAAATTATTAAACTGCCACCTTCACGTACACCATCTCTCCCTTTTTCACTACATCATACCTGTCAAGCGGCCTCGGAGGAGGACCGGAGATGTTCTTCCCATTCTTGTCGTATACACCCTGGTGGCATGGACATACGAACTCCTCCCTGCTGCTGTCCCAGGAGACAAGGCATCCCAGGTCTGTGCATTTTATTGAAAAAGCAACCAGACCATCATCAGTCCTAAGCAGCAGCGCCTTGTTTCCGCCTATCTCTATAGGAAGCGGCGTCTTCGCAGGGATATCCGTCTCTCTCGCTATCAGTATCTCCTCAAACCTCTTCGGTTTTGGAGCAGGGATTAAAAACTGGCCGAATCTGGTAAAAAGGGTCCCTACCCCAAGCCCGACTCCAATGGCCATAAATGCGCTGCTCAGGAACCTTCTTCTTGAAATGTTGTCGTTAATAACAGTCATTCTTTTTTACCTCCGCTTCTGCCGCAGATTATGCAGACTTCTCAGATTCTTAAAAGATTTAAATCTGTGTTAATCTGTGAAATCTGTGGATATATAAAAGATTTTGGCAACAAAAAAGGCGCCCGCATCTTTCGATGCCGGGCGCCTTTACCCTTTACTGACACAACTTAGTGTTTAAATGTCTGCTTATTTACTAACCCCATCCCCACCTTAATCCTCCCCTTGAAGGGGAGGGAAACTCCCTCGCCCTCAGGGAGAGGGTTGGGGTGAGGGTGGGTGTCAATTACGACGTATATCCGCTCTCCCCGTGCTGCGAAAGATCGAGTCCCTCCATTTCGTCCTCAGCTGTGACCCTCAGCCCCATAGTCCAATCAATCACCTTGAGAAGTATCAAACTGACTACGAAGGCATAGACTGCAACCACAACTACTGCCACTATCTGGGTCCCGAGGAGGGAGGGGTTTCCGTAGAAGAAGCCGTCGTTCCCTGCTGAGTTTATCGCCTTGGATGCAAAAAGACCTGTTGCCAAGGCCCCGAAGGCGCCGCCAACGCCGTGGACTCCGAATGCATCGAGGGAATCATCATATCCTAACATCGGCTTTACAAGGCTTACAGCCATGTAGCAGATGACGCCTGCTGCCAGTCCTATCACTATCGCAGACATTGGCCCCACAAAACCGGAGGCGGGCGTTATCGCCACAAGGCCGGCAACCAGGCCTGACGCCACGCCAAGGGCCGTTGGCTTTCCTCGCTGAATCCACTCCGCAGCCATCCAGGAAAGTGCCGCAGCGGCGGCAGCTATGTGGGTCACAACAAAGGCGTTTGTAGCCAGTGCGCCGGAGGCCACTGCGCTCCCGCCGTTGAAACCAAACCATCCGAACCAGAGGAGGGCTGCGCCGACCAGGGTCATAGTCAGGTTATGGGGCGCCATGTGCTCTGTGCCGTATCCCTTTCTTTTACCCATTACAAGGGCTGCTGCGAGGGCAGTGACACCGGAAGTGATGTGAACAACAGTTCCGCCGGCAAAGTCCAGTGCGCCGGTATTCCTGATCCAGCCGTTTATGGCCCATACCCAGTGGCAGACCGGGTCATAGACCAGGAATGCCCAGAGGGTTATGAATACTAAGTATGCAGAAAACTTCATCCTCTCTGCAAATGCCCCGGATATAAGGGCTGGGGTTATAATGGCAAACATCATCTGGAATATCATGAAGGCCTGGTGCGGGATAGTTCCAGCATAGTCCGCATTAGGCTCCAATCCCACATTTGCAAGCCCAAGCCATTCCAGGCCCCCTATCATCCCACCCTTGTCGGGACCGAATGCAAGGGAATACCCAATCAATACCCACTGGAGGGTAATGATCCCAAGGGCCACGAAGCTCTGCAAGATGGTGCCCAGGACGTTCTTCTTTCTGACCATACCGCCGTAAAAGAGGGCAAGCCCCGGGGTCATGAGCATAACCAAGGCGCTGGATGCAAGGACCCACGCTGTATCGCCTGCTATCTGAGCCGATGCAATCTTATCGGTAATCTCTTGTGGCACCGCCGTCGCCGGAGCTGCTATGGCTTCAGTGGTAGCCTCCGGTTGGGCCGCCTGCTCCTCAGCCATTGCCAACATCGGCATTGTCAGGCTAAACATAAACAACATCCCGATCAGTAATCTTCTTAACATCATTCTTCCCTCCTTTATATTTTTCATCTTGACACCTCCTCAGCCAGGATGATGGCCCCTGCTATCTCGACCATCTTTTTTCTCTTGTCCATACTAAGTTTCTGTATCCGCCTGTATGCCTCATCTTCAGGGATACCTTCATTTTTCATCAGTATTCCCTTCGCCTTGTCTACCAGTTTTCTCTCCTCCAGGGCCTTCCTGAGCCTCTCGTTTTCGTCTTTTAAGGTGCGCATTTCTTTAAAATCAGAAGTCATCGCAACAGCCAACATAAGCCACCCCCGTTCAGTTTTTGCCCACAAAAAAGGCCCCCGCATCATTAGATCGATGACGGGCGCCTTTGCCCAAATCCTTGCACAGCGTTGTGCCTATATCTAGGATTAAGGATTAAGCTTACCCCTTTAATCCTTACCCCTCTAATCCTTATGTCGTATACGCATTCTCGCCATGCTGGGATATATCAAGGCCCATCATCTCGGCCTCATCATCGACCCTGAGACCGATTGTCTTATCAATGATCTTCAGCAACACCAGGGTCACGATAACCGAATAACCCGCAGTAACAACTATTGCAACCAACTGAGATACTACTAAACCAGCATTCCCAAACAGCAGCCCGTCAGCCCCTCCAGGGTTAATTGCCTTCTGGGCAAGAAAACCAAGGGCAAGGGAGCCGAGGACCCCTCCAACTCCATGGACTCCGAAGGCATCCAGGGAGTCGTCATAACCAAGACGATGTTTCATATTCAGTGCCGTATAACATACCATTGCCGCAAGCATCCCTATAGCCATCGCTGACATGGGGCCCACAAAACCTGATGCAGGAGTGATAGTTGCCAGGCCAGCGATGGAACCTGTAGCTGCGCCGAACATGGTCGGCTTACCCCTGTGAAACCATTCGATCATTACCCAAGTCACCGTTGCAGCTACAGCAGAAGTATGGGTCACTACAAATGTCATTGCGCTCAAACCACCAGATGACAGGGCGCTCCCTGCATTGAATCCGAACCATCCGAACCATAGGAGGCCTGCGCCCAGGACCGTCATGGGAAGGTCATGGGGCATGATCGCCTCGTGAGGGAACCCCTTCCTCTTATATACAACTATCGCGGCAACAAGCGCCGACAGACCTGATGTCACATGAACCACAATCCCTCCTGCAAAATCCAGAGCCCCCATATTCCTCAGCCATCCGCCCGTACCCCACATCCAGTGGGCAATCGGGTCATAAACTAAAGTCGTCCAGAGGAGTATAAATATCAAAAATGCCGAGAACTTCATCCTCTCCGCAACAGCCCCCGAGATCAGGGCCGGGGTTATAACCGCAAACATCATCTGATAAGCCATAAACAGTATATGAGGTATCGTTGCGGCGTAATCAGCGTTAGGCTCCATCCCAACGCCGTTCAAACCAACCCACTGAAGGCTCCCTATGACGCCGCTTATGTCAGGCCCGAAAGAGAGGGAGTATCCGATCAGTATCCACTGTAGGCTCACAACCCCAATTGCAACAAAGCTCTGCATAAAGGTGCCAAGTACATTCTTTTTCCTGACCATACCTCCGTAAAACAGGGCCAGGCCGGGAGTCATAAGCATCACAAGGGCGGTGGAAATCATCATCCAGGCGGTATCACCAGTATCTATCTTAGCTGCACCCTCCGCAGCTGCTGCCGTCATAGGCAGAAATAGACTTACCAACAGCGTCATCGCTGCAAAAACTCTGGACATCTTTGTCCTCCTTCGTTTTTATTTACTTGATAACCAACCACCCCTTTAATTCCCCTCCTTAGCTAAGGAGGGGAGCACAAAGTGCGGGGTGGTTGAAAATTATAGTGCCTCTTTCCCTCTCTCTCCTGTCCTTATCCTTATGGTCTCTTCTATCGGCAGCACAAAAATCTTCCCATCGCCGATCTTTCCTGTTCTCGCGGCGTTTGTAATGGTGTCAACCACCTTCGAGACCATCTCTTCAGCCACTGCCACCTCTATCTTGACCTTCGGGAGGAAATCCACCACATACTCCGCCCCTCTGTAGAGCTCTGTGTGCCCCTTCTGCCTCCCGAACCCCTTTACCTCCGTTACTGTCATCCCCTGGATCCCCATCCCGTTCAGGGCCTCCTTTACTTCGTCAAGCTTAAAGGGCTTGATAATCGCCTCGATCTTTTTCATTCAGACACCTCCTCCCGATTAATTAGAAATAAAAGAGCACATTAACTGCCACTGTATCCTGTGTCTTCTTGTCAGCTAACTTATCATCCACGTTGAACACCTTTTCGTCCGATACGTCATGACGGTATTCAGGCCTTACAATCATGTTCTTTTTTACAGTAAATTCAGGAGTGACTGTAACCTCCCACATATTCTGCTTTATCCCTGTCCTTGACCCATCATCATCGCTGAACACCTCTCCCCTTACATTGATGGCATACCGGTCGCTGGCTGCATACCGCACTATCCCGGACAAGCCGCTCCATGTGCTATCCCCTATACCTGGGACATCTTTCTCGCTTCCATATACGTAGTCTAAATTAAGCGTCAGACGCTCCATGAGAGGTGTGGTCAGGTTCACATCAACAACATTCCGAAGATTGGTGGTGTTGTCGGTCTGCTCAGGGCCGCTCATGTATTTAAGGTTAATCATAGTGTCGGCCGTAGGCATGAGCATCAGATGGGCGCACCAGCTCTTTGCACTGTTGTTGTCTACTACATTGTCCCACCCGTTAAAGACCTGCCCCATAAAGGTAAACTGGTCATTAAACTTGTAAGTCCCTCTGACCCCTGTGTGGGTATACGGGATTGTGTTATAGAACAATAGAGAACGGGAGTAGTTGTATCCCCACCCATCGTACCCCTCTATAACCTCCGCCCCCATCTCCGTGATGAACTTTCCGAAGTCGAGGGTTAGGCCGCTCCCCACAGGCGCAATGTATCTAATATATGCCTGCTGTATATCCATATCGTCGTCAGCGCTCTGCGTCACTCCGGGCCATGTAGAACGTATGGCCTTAGGAACAGTATAGCCGTACATGAGGTCTGTCCTGAATCCAATGTCTCCTACCCCTGCCGCATCTTTTTGAAACACCAGCTCTGCCACATCCAGGTTAAAGCTGTCTGCGTTTTCATTAAACGGCCGGTACTGTACCTTCCTGTCATCAGGGGTGTTGAGGTTATAGTTGTATGATGTTGAGACAAACCCGTTTACCTTGACATCCTTCAAGACTTCCGCCACTTCTTCTGCCATAGATAGAGTCGCTCCCCCAGTTAGAAGGGCCACAGCGCCCAGGGCAAGGACAAAACCCTTTATCATTCTCTTGCTCATTTGTTCTTCCTCCTTATTGAGATTTTTCGTATACATGATACGTTTGCTGGATATAAAGCATGAGGTGTGCCAAAAATGTAACTTACTGTAATTGCTGGCACAATTACAATGTGAAGGTTTTGGATTGGAGAACATTGCCTAAGATTTAGGCATAGCTGAGATCTGCCTGCTCTTTTTAAGGCAACTTGATTTTGACTCAAAATCTATCCTGTGCTACCCTCTCCCAATGACAGAAAAGACCAACTCATTTTTAAAATGCCCTGCCTGTGGAACTTCGGTTGAGAAATATAAAAACCCTGTACCTACAGTTGATATAATAATAGAGATCGAAGGGAAAGGTATCGTTCTCATAAAGAGGAAGAACCCTCCCTACGGATGGGCAATTCCTGGCGGGTTTATAGATTATGGCGAATCTATTGAAGAGGCCGCTCTGCGCGAGGCTAAGGAAGAGGTTTCTTTGGAGGTTGAACTAATTGAGCAGTTGCATACATATTCTGACCCTGCAAGAGACAAGCGGCACCACACCATCACAACAGTATATATTGCTAAAGCGACTGGCGAACCGGCAGCAGATGACGATGCACTCGAGGTCGGGATATTCAACGAAACCAACCTGCCGGAGCCTCTGGTCTTTGACCATGCTAAGATTCTGAAAGATTACTTTTTAACTAAAAAGAAACCCATATTAACCGCAGAGGCGCAGAGACGCTGAGAAAACAAGACCAATACAGTTGACCACGGGGAACACTGGGAAAACATACCTAATTATATTTTGCTTGCAGTCCCCATGTTACAGTGTTTTCAAGTTTTAAAGGGTTTCTCTGCGCCTCCGCGTCTCTGCGGTAGATTCTTGTATTTGAGGAAAGTGTATGGACGAAGAACTAACAATAGAGGAACAGAAGGAGCTTTTGAGGATTGCGAGAGAGGCCATATCTGCCAATTTCAAGGGCGTCCAACCTCCTGAACTGTCAATTGAAAGCGCAAGACTGAAAGAAAGCAGAGGCGCCTTTGTGACTCTCCATAATAAAGATGGTTCTCTAAGGGGTTGCATAGGATCATTCATGGCAGAGAAGCCCCTGTATAAGACTGTAAAAGAGATGTCACTTCAGGCTGCCTTTCACGATCCCCGCTTTCTACCTCTTGAAGAAGAGGAGCTTAAGGAGATACATATAGAGATATCAGTTTTATCCCCCCTCAGGGAAATAAAAAATATCGACGATATAGAGGTGGGAAGGCATGGGTTATATATCATCAAAGGGATGCAATGCGGGACTTTGCTACCCCAAGTAGCAGCCGAACACTCATGGGACAGGAATACCTTTCTTGAGCACACATGTATGAAGGCAGGTATCCCCCCCGATGGATGGAAGAAAGACGCCAGGATACTCACTTATTCCGCCCAGGTATTTTCAGAAACCAATGGGCATCAAAAGGAATAGTTGCTCTTTAAGAAGGTAACAGCCAGTAGGGTGGGCTGTGGAAAAATCTTGACACTGCCCTATTTGTGTTATAAATTCATTCAGTTTTCAAAAGCACCAAGTCTATTTATCGGAGCAACCTTACCTTATTAACAAATGGGAAAAGCCCTTAAAAAACTAGAATCCGAACATAATGAAAATCTATTCTCTAGTACTTCCTTAAAGGTACAATCAACCTATACTCAAGAACTTGTTATTGCTTTATGTGGGCCGATTGGATCGCCACTGCCTAAAGTGGGAGAAGAATTAAAACGTATTCTTGAAAACAGATTGGGATACGAATGTAAGGTAATTAAGTTAAGCAAAATTATTGAGCAGAGAGCGGGTACGGCTGACAAAAGTTCAGCATTCAATCGCGTTCAAGATTTAATCAATAAAGGTGATGAGCTAAGAAAGCGTCATGGAAACAGTATTCTTGCAGATTTAGCAATTGCTGAAATTGCATATGGTCGAGAGAAAGATAAACTACTAACTGTAGATAAAAAAATTGAATCAAGGCGTATATGCCACATAATTGATTCAATAAAAAACCAAGAGGAGTTGGAAGCACTAAAGTCAGTCTACCGAGACATGCTTTATTTTGTGGGGATTTTTTCCCCATTGTTGATTCGTGAACAGAATTTAAAAAGTAAAGGGATGGCACTGGCAGAGGTCTATCAGCTAATAGATCGAGATTCTGGCGAAGAGATGGCAAATGGGCAGACGGTAAGGGAGACTTTTCCTCTATCAGATTTTTTCTTAAGAGTCGATTCTGGCTCGGTTCCACAGCTTAAAACAAAACTTGATCGATTTTTAAATATAATTTTTGGTATAGAGATCCCGACACCATCAGTAGATGAGACTGCTATGTATTTAGCGGCTGCCGCAGCCGCTAACTCTGCATGCTTATCGAGGCAAGTTGGTGCTTCTATTACTAATAAAGATGGTGAAGTCATAGCGGTTGGTTGGAATGATGTGCCAAAAGCAGGTGGCAATTTATATCAATATTCGCCAAGTGATCCAATCAGCGGGAATGATAAGCGTTGTCTACATATGGACGGTGGAGTATGTTTTAATCATAAAGAAAAAGAAGAGATAACCCAAGAAATCGCTATTGAGTTAGAGAAAAAAGGGTTGATTTCTAAAAATGATCAAACAAAAGTCATGAAAGTTATAAAAGAATCAAAAATAAAGAATTTGATAGAGTTTTCACGCTCTATACATGCGGAAATGCATGCCATTATTATTGGAAGCCAAATCGCAGGAGATACGGTTAGAGGAGGTAAACTATATTGCACAACTTATCCGTGCCACTCATGTGCACGGCATATTATCGCAGCAGGCATCAATGAGGTCTACTATATAGAGCCATATCGCAAGAGTCTCGCAATTAAACTTCACTCAGATGCGATTACTGAAACAGAAAGCGAGGCAAAGAAAGTACGTATTCTATCCTTTGACGGGGTTGCTCCATCTAGATATTTAAAGTTATTTACTATGAAGCCCGATACACGTAAAGAGTCGGACGGGAAAAAGAAATACATTGATCCCAAAAAAGCTTTACCATTAGATGAAGTAACATTAGCTTCTTTACCCGCATTGGAAGGTATTGTTGTTAAAAACTTAACAGATGCTAAAATAATTGAAGCGACCATCCAATAAATGGAGGTAATTTATGAAACTTACTAACGAGACACAGCTAACCTTTAATTTGCAGAATGTGACTAAAGAGCAAAAGACAATTCAGAACAATCCAGTGTTAAATAAGACGAATGGCACCGTTTTATATTTAGTCGATAAGATTGAGGCACAAAAAAAAGATGAACAAGCGATAATCTACGGCAACATAATTGCGCGCGTACAACATATGTTGGATTAGCTCTCTTTTAATTAATTTTATGGCCTTTGGTTGGCCATCTGGCCTACCAAAACAAGGGTGTGCGACAAATTTGTTGGTAAAGTTTAAGCTGCAGCCCTCTGCTCCCA
>ERZ1292633.254-Hain-H41-02um-R1-254-length-68901-cov-33_pt2 | contig 64433 bp, 56 predicted proteins | sample MGYA00564406_ERZ1292633 | MGnify/ENA primary metagenome ERZ1292633 (study PRJEB36523, sample SAMEA6512639) | groundwater metagenome | collected 2019-01-08 | study: AquaDiva: Metagenomics assemblies of 32 groundwater samples
ACATATTCTTCTCCTTTAATAATAGACATCGTAGAAACAGGTCTTTAGACCTGTTAACATGGCTAAAGCCATGTTTCTACAAAACTCGATAGCGGCCACACAGGGCCGCCCCTATAAATGCGTTATACCGCCACTATCGAAATTCCGTTCCTGTCAGCCTCTTTTATCACATCCTCCATATCTACAAGAAATGTCTTGTCTGCCTCTAATGCAAGGGCCTTACCTCCCACATCTATCATAGATTTCAGGGTATCGATTCCGACTGTAGGGATATCAAACCTCAGGTCCTGGTTCGGCTTTGCCACCTTTACAACAACTATGCCGCCTCTCCCCAGGGCTCCTCCCCTCCTTATCGCCTCGTCGGTCCCCTCAATCGCCTCTACAGCCATTACTGCCTTATCCTTAACAACAACCATCTGACCTATGTCAAGTCCAGCTATCCCTTTTGCCATCTCCAGGCCGAATTCTATATCTGCCATCTCTTCCCTGGTTGGCTTTCTCTTAGTAAGTATGCCGGGTCCAGGCATCATCTCCTCAAGGTATATGGTCTGCTCAATAACATCGATCCCCTCTTTTTTAAGCTCATCCACTATGGCAAGCATGATGGTGTCGTCTTTCCTGTCCTTGAGCCTTGCCATCAGTGTTATGGCCCTGAGATCAAACTTTATATCCTTGAATATAAGGGACTTGTTGACCTTCCCTATGAAGACCAGCTCCTTTATCCCTTCATCCTTGAAAGTCTTTATGATCTTACCTACCTGCCCCACGCTGAACGAATGAAGCTGGCTGACGATCCCGTCAAGTCCCTTCCTTGCCTCCTCCGCAATGGCAACGGCTATTACCTCCGCCCCCTTATCCCTTGCAGCCCTGGCCCATATAAAGGGCATCTCACCAGCGCCTGCGATAAGGCCAATCTTCTTTGTCATTATATATCAGCCTCTATATTCACAAAACAGGGGGTGCCATCCGGCGCAGTGAGCTTCTGTGAGCCATTGAGAGGATGTATCGGCAGATAAACATTTCCAGGCAAGACCGCATCCTTGACAGAAACCCTTATCTTAACGCTTCCGGCCTCTGAATTAACTCTGACCCTGGAGCCATCCTTGATGTTGAGCTTATCTGCATCATGCGAGTTCATTTCCAGAATGGCCTCAGGGGCCGCATCGTAGAGGGGTTTGCATTTTTCAAACAGAGAGTAAGAACCATAGAGCCTTTTGCCGGTGAGGAGAAGGAACTTATAATCTTTTTTTGCTTCCAGAGCTGATAATATTGTAACAGGAACGATATTCCTTCCTGGTACATTTACAGTTGGATTTTTCTGTACAGAGACGTCTCTGGGAACTCCTATTGACCACCTTAGTTTCTTTGCTAACTCTCCTATTATCTGAAATCCGGTCTTAGCGCCTCCAAACGGTTTAAGGGATCCCTTAATTCCCCTTGCATTTCCTTGATAATCCCAATATGTCCCATCCATCTCGGCAAATGCCTGGGAAGGTAAGACCAGATGGGCTGCCTCAGCGGTCTTTGTCATATTGGAGTCCTGGACTATAAGGAATTCCAGAGTCCTTAACGCCTCACCCCAACCACTTGGCCAGTCGCCAATGGGGTCTTCGCCTGCAACGTAAAGGGCCTTGACCCTTCCTTCTTTTATCGCTGCGTAAAGGGCTCTAATGTCCCTTGCGTCCTTATGGATGGCAACAGCGCCCCAACTGTTACTCTCATCTAATACTGGAAACAGGCCGGAACCTTCTGTATCCGCTTTTCCCGTCAGTATTAAAAGGTTTGAAGCGGCAACCCCTAAAGAGCGGTTGTCAACGTAAGAATAATCATCGCCAACAACGAGGCATGGCCTATCACACTTTGATATGGCACTGGCCACGTCTTCAATCAGCCTTGCGCTGACGCCAGTCAATGACTCTAATTGCTTTTCATTGAGGGCATTCAACCAGTCCGGCACGTTTGCAGGTTTTAACTCCCAACTCCGAACTCCAAACTCCAGACTTTTCTTCCCTATCCAGGTCAGCAGCGCAGCCTCAGTCCCGGGTTTGGGCGCCAACCACCTCCATGATGATTTGCTTAACTCGATCTTCCTCGGATTTATAACAATTGACTTTGACTCTTTAAGCCTCGCAGTCCTGCTGATCCTGCTTGCCAGGAAGGGGTTGGTCTCTGTAAGGTCGGAGCCTGTTACTATGATGAGGTCTGATTTATCTATGTTAGTCAGCGGCCTCGAATAGCCCTCGCCCATGACCTCCCTAACGCCTGAGATGGCTGTATTACCAACACCGCTTGATAGTACTACATTCCCCTCTCCCAATGAAGAAAATAGTGAGGCAAAGGCCAGGTGTTCCTCATTGGTGAGCCTTGGAGACGCTATCCCCCAAACGGCCTCAGGGCCATACTTTTCCTTGATATCCCTTATGTTGGATGCCGCACTCGCGAGGGCGTCATCCCAGCTAACTTCCCTCTGAACACCGTCAACCTTAATTAAGGGGGCCTTCAGCCTGGACGGATGATTGATAAAGCCGTACCCGAACCTGCCCCTCAGACACGGGTGTCCCTGGGAGAAGTCGGTCTCTGAGAGAGCAGTAACCCTGAAAATCTCCTCACGGGAAACATTCAATACCAGTTGGCATCCGTCAGAACAATGGGGACATGTGGTCTGGGTCTTTGTAAGGTCCCAGGGCCTTCTGGAATGAAGTTTAAATGGCTGATCGAGCAATGAACCAACAGGACAGACCGCTATGACTCCAGCGATCGACTCCGCATCAGGGTCCTTCTCAAGATGCCTGTCCATCTCAAACGAATATCCGCCACTTCCATGATAGTCAAAGGTCTTGACCCCTTCAATATCCTCCGTATACCTTGCGCATCTGACGCACTGGATACACTTCTGGAAGTCTATGTAAAGGAAGGGGTTTGCTCCTACCTTTGTCCGAGGCGGGTTATTAAGTTTATACTTATTCTCCTTGATCTCAAAGGCATGGGTAATGTCCTGAAGCTCACACTCCCCACCCTTGTCGCATATGGGGCAATCCAGTGGATGGGTGGCAAGGATAAGCTCCACCATCATCTTCCTGAGTTCCCAGAGTTTTGGTGTATCGGTCCTCACCACCATTCCATTTTGAGCAGGGACATGGCAGGAGGCCACAGGCTTCCTCTCCCCTTCCACCTCCACCACGCAGACCCTGCAAGCACCGATTGGGGACAGCCCTTTATAGGCGCAAAGTGTCGGTATATAGATACCCGCAGACCTCGCAGCATCAAGGATCGTTGTATTGGCATCTACCTCTACTTTTATATCGTTTATGGTTAGTTCAATCATTGTCAACCTTAGGGGTAAGGATTAGAGGGATAAGGATTAAATCTCCCCCCTTCCTTATAATCCTTTAACCCTTAATCCTCTAATCCTCATCTCATTCCGGTACAATCACCAGAGACCTATAGCACCTGGTACAGCGCATGGCCTCTCTTATGTATGAGTCCCTTGGGAAGCCGCACTCTATCTCCATAAAGCCGGGAGCCCTGTGCTCATGAGGGATGCATAACATCATCTCCCTGGCGCGTCCTTTTATTGCCTCCAGAGAGTCCCCCTCTATCTTTGTGAGTTCAACAAGCAGCTTGTTAAACCTGTCCTGAAGCATGAACGCCTCATAGGTCTTTTCAACCTCAGGGGAGCTCTTCCCACCGTTCATATACCTGTCCATGTGCAATGCCGCCCTGTGACCGGTACCTATGGCCTCCACCACCGTCGCAGGCCCCAGCACCGCATCACCTGCTGCAAAGACCCCGGGCCTGTTGGTCTCAAAGGTTACAGGGTTCACCTCAAATGTCTTTTTCCTGGAAATAGCAAGGCCCGTCTTTGCAAAGTAATCTGTCTCAGGCTCCTGACCTATGGCAGCTATCACGGAATCGCATTCAATGACAAAGGTTGAGCCTTCAATCGGCACAGGGGCCCGTCTTCCCTTTTCATCCGGGGGACCAAGCTCCATCCTCTGAAGTTCAATACCTGTAATCCGGCCGTTCTCGCTAAATATCTGCAATGGAGCTGCCAGGAAATGCATTATCGCCCCTTCCTGCTCGGCCTCATTGATCTCTATAAGCCCGGCTGGGGCCTCGTCCTTAGTCCTCCTATACGCAAGATGAGATTCCTTGCACCCTATTCTCACACAATCCCGAATAGCGTCAAAGGCAACGCTCCCGCCGCCAATGACAACCACCTTATCACCAGGTTTTGATACATCTCCCATGGATACACGTCTGAGGAAGGTGGCTGCATCTATATATCCTTGGAGCCGTTCATCTTCGCCAGGGATACCGAGCTTTGACCCTTTATGGGCGCCAATTGCAACAAATACAGCCTCATATCCGTCTTTAAAGAGGTCGTCTACGGTAAAGTCTTCACCTATCCTGATATTGACCTTGAATTCAACCCCTTCTTCCCCAATCTGCCGGATCTCTTCGTCCAGTATGTCCTGGGGAAGCCTGAAGTCAGGAATGCCGACACGGAGCATGCCGCCTAACACCGGCAGTGATTCAAATACAGTAGGCCTGTAACCTATCAGGGCGAGGTAATATGCAACGGCAAGGCCGGCAGGTCCGCTGCCGACAACTGCTACCCTGGCCCTTGGGTTCTTGGCTCTCTCATCCCTTGCCATCCTCCCCCTAAACTTCCAGGCGTCAACCTTCTCATCCTTGTTTGGGAAGCTCCTTACCTCGTCAGCCAGGACCCTCTTAAGCTGGCAGATGGCAATAGGTTCATCATACTTGTTCCTCTGACAGGCCGTCTCACATGGGTGGAAGCAGACCCTTCCCAGGACACCGGGAAGCGGTATCGTCTCCATGACTATGTCGCGGCCCTGACCGAACCTTCTCTCCAGTATGGCCTCAATATAACTTGGTGCATCACAGTAGGCAGGACAGGCATTCTGGCATGGAGCAGTAGTTAGGGATTGATAGAATAGCGGCTCACAGCTCTTACCTTTCAGGTGGGCCTCATACTCCTCTCTGAAGTATGTAATGCTGTCTTTTACTGCGTTCTGGGCTGTCTCACCCCAGACGCAGAGGGCAGTGTCTTTTATACCGGCAGAAAGCGCATATATCTTGTCAATATCTTCAATAGTCCCCTTTCCGGCAGCGATATCTGTAACCATGTCCAGGAGGACCTTTGTCCCGACCCGGCAGGGGGTACACTTCCCGCAGGACTCCTTCTGAACTACCTCCAGAAGCGACTTTATAAGCTCAACAGCGCAAACATCTCTATCGAGTATTATCAGGCCGCCCCAACCGGCAATGGCCCGTATCCCCTGAAGAAGCTCCGGCTTTAAGCCGGTATTGCCTCTCCTCTCTACCCCGCCCCAGCTATCGAGAACTATATCTTTCATTACAAGGTATCCTGCACAAATAAAGGTCTAAACTGTTAATACCAAGTAAGCTTTCATTAATCTTAAAAGTAGATATTTGAAAGCAACTTGGTATAAAAGATGCGCGCCAACAAAACGTGTCAACAGAAGGACAAAGTGGGCAAAAAAATAACACAATAAAGTGATGCCTGTCAACATAAACCATCCACTGGCTGAGGTTAAGAAAATACATGTTAAGACACTAAGAAAATGCTTGACGATGAGAGAGGCATTATTGTAATATCACATAAATAATAAGCACTTGGAGGATGTATGAACAAGTCCGAACTCGTAATTGCCCTGGCCAAAAAGGAAAACCTTACAAAACAAAAGGCTGAAGAGGTCATAAATACAATATTCGACACCATGTCTGATGCTCTGCTTGCCGGACAAAGAATTGAGATAAGGGGTTTTGGCAGCTTTATTGTGAGGGACTACAGTTCCTATACAGGCAGGAACCCCAAGACTGGTGAGTCCATTTCCGTTGCGCCAAAGAAACTTCCCTTCTTTAAAGTGGGCAAGGAGTTGAAAAAGATAGTAGATAACTAATCTCCTGATGCTTAAGCTCTCCAAGATTCACATCCACTACGGAAAAATTGAAGCCCTGAAAGGAATCTCTTTAGAACTACATCAGGGCGAGATTGTTTCCCTCATAGGCGCTAATGGGGCTGGGAAATCCACAGCTCTCATGGCCATATCAGGTATAATCAGACCATCCAAAGGGCATATTGAGTTCGAAGGAAAAAGGATAGACTCCATATCTCCTGATGCTGTTGTAAAGCTTGGAATATCCCAGGTACCTGAAGGAAGAAGGATTTTCCCAAGGCTTACTGTTAAGGAGAATCTCTTGCTGGGCGCCTACCTTAGAAAAGATCGGATAGAAAACGATTTAGAACACATCTTTGGGATTTTCCCTATTCTTAAAGAAAGGCTGAATCAGACAGGAGGGACTCTCAGCGGCGGGGAACAGCAGATGCTGGCGATAGGAAGGGCCCTGATGGGAAGGCCCAGACTTCTTCTCCTTGATGAACCATCTCTGGGACTTGCGCCGATATTTGTAAACAAGATATTTGAGGTGATCCAGGAAATAAACAGAGAGGGAGTAACCGTTCTCCTCGTAGAACAAAACGCCCACCTGGCCCTTCAGGTATCCCACAGGGGGTATATCCTTGAAACCGGCAGGATCGTCAATCATGACGAGTCCCACAGACTTCTAAACAACGAGGAGGTCAGAGAGGCCTACTTGGGATAATCCTTCTACTTCCCATGGCACTTCTTATATTTCTTCCCGCTTCCACAGGGGCAGGGATCGTTCCTCCCGACCTTTTCCCCTTCGTTATGGACAGTCGTGGGTCTGGCTTCCTGGGCATCCCCGCGGCTCATGATAAACTTCTGGGGCCTTCTCATTTCTACTATCTCAGGGACCTCTTCCTCCCTTGCCAGCTGTACCCTGAAGAGCTTTTCAACAACGTCCTCCTTGACACGGAAGACCATATCCATAAACATGTCATACCCTTCCCTCTTGTACTCTATAAGGGGGTCTTTCTGGCCGTATCCCCTGAGGCCGATACCTTCCTTCAGGTGATCCATTGACAGGAGGTGGTCTTTCCAGTGTCCGTCTATGGATTGAAGCATCAGGAATTTCTCCATCTGCCTCATTATCTCGCTTCCAAGTTCATCTTCTTTCTTTTTGTAGGCATTAAGAGCTGCATTAAGTATCTCCTCTCTGGCAGCCTCCCTTGTTAAACCTTCTCTGCTCCCGCCGGACGGATCATAATGGATGGAAAACTGCTTAAATAGGGAATCCCTGAGGCCTTCCCAGTCCCACTCTTCGGAATATCCCTTCTCTTCGGTGTGAATGTCGACAATCCCATCCACCAGTTCCTCTATCATATCCCGGATATCTTCTTTTAAGGCCTCCCCTGACAAGACCTTTTTCCTCTGTTCGTAAATCACCTTCCTCTGCTGATTCATGACATCGTCATATTCCAGGACGTGCTTCCTTATATCGAAGTTATGGGCCTCCACCCTCTTCTGAGCCGTTTCTATAGCCCTTGTAACAAGGGCATGCTCTATAGGCTCATCCTCCTCCATCCCGAGGCGGTCCATGATACCTGATATCCTCTCGGAACCGAATATACGAAGGAGGTCGTCCTCCAGGGCCATGTAAAACCTTGAAGAACCTGGATCTCCCTGCCTCCCCGCCCTGCCCCTCAGCTGGTTGTCTATCCTTCTGGATTCATGTCTTTCTGTGCCAAGGATGTGCAACCCTCCGGCGGCAACAACCTGCTCCCTCTCCTTTGAGCATGCCTCCTCGAATTCGGCTAAGGCCTTTTTATACTCTTCAGTATTAGGGTCCTTTCCGGCCTTGGCAATTGCCAGGAATTCAGGGTTTCCACCAAGGACGATGTCCGTTCCACGACCCGCCATGTTAGTTGCAATGGTGACCGCCTCGAAACGACCTGCTTGGGCCACTATCTCCGCCTCTCTCTCATGGTGCTTGGCATTCAGGACATGGTGCCTTACCCCATCCCTCTTAAGGAGAGAACTAATTTTTTCAGAGTTTTCAATGGATATGGTGCCAACTAGCACAGGCTGGCCCTTTTCATGGAGGCCCTTTATCTCATTTACTACCGCCCTGAACTTTTCCTTCTCTGTTTTGTAAATAATATCAGAGTAATCCTTCCTTACCGTCGGTCTGTTTGGAGGTATTACCATCACATCAAGCTTATATATCTTGTGGAACTCCTCAGCCTCTGTCTCCGCAGTACCGGTCATGCCGGAGAGTTTTTCATACATCCTGAAATAGTTCTGAAATGTGATGGATGCAAGTGTCTGGTTCTCATTCTCAATCTTTACACCTTCCTTTGCCTCAAGGGCCTGATGGAGACCATCGCTGTAACGTCTTCCCGGCATCAGGCGGCCCGTAAACTCGTCAACAATAAGTACCTCGCCGTCCTTTACGACATAATCCACATCGACCTTGAATAACGCATGGGCCTTTAGCCCTTGGGTTACATGGTGCAGGGTCTCGATGTTATGGGGATCGTACAGGTTATCCACACCGAGTGCCTTTTCAACCTTTTCCACACCCTCTTCAGTTAGTACAACGCTTCGGGCCTTTTCGTCTATAGTGTAGTCAGAATCCTTTTTCAGCCTCGGGATGATCTTGTCTATGGAGTAATATTTATCAGTGGAGTCTTCAGCAGACCCGGATATTATAAGAGGAGTCCTCGCCTCGTCAACCAGGATGCTGTCCACCTCGTCAACTATGGCATAATGGAGTTTCCTCTGGACATAATCTTCCAGAGAAAACTTCATGTTGTCCCTCAGGTAATCAAACCCGAATTCGTTATTTGTCCCGTAAGTAATGTCTGAACCATAGGCGACCTTTCTCTCCGCATCGTTCAGGTGATGAAGTATGCAGCCAACAGAAAGGCCAAGGAAACTGTACAACCTCCCCATCCACTCGGAGTCCCTTCTGGCCAGGTAGTCGTTTACTGTAACCACATGGACCCCCTCACCCTTTAGGGCGTTAATGTATGCGGGGAGGGTTGCAACCAAAGTCTTTCCTTCACCTGTCCTCATCTCGGAGATATTCCCTTCATGCAGAACTATGCCTCCAATGAGCTGGACATCGAAGTGCCTCATCTTGAGCACTCTCCAGGATGCCTCCCTCACAACAGCAAAGGCATCGGGAAGTATGGAATCAATCGTTTCTCCTCCTGACAGCCGCTCTTTGAACTCTATAGTTTTACCCTGCAACTCCGAGTCGGACAGATTCTTTACAGAACTTTCCATAGCATTGATCTGATGCACTATAGGCTGTATCCTCTTGAGCTCCCGCTCATTCTTTGTGCCAAATATTTTCTTAAGTAAGGGAACTATCATTTAACCTCCAAACATCCGTAAATGCGTGCTATTTTAAGCAGAATCTCATGGAAAAAGCAAGGGGTAAGTAAGCTGGAGATAAAAAAGGCCCTGCTTTGATAAGCAAGGCCAAAAAACTGCAAAATGAGTGATTGGTTGTTATACGACTAATTTAAATAGTTCCTGGGATTTACCTTGGCGCCAGCTACCTTCACCAGATAATGCAGATGAGGACCTGTGCTCCTACCAGTGCTGCCCACTCTTCCTATCTCCTGGCCTCGTTCAACCCTCTGCCCTTCTTTTACACTGATATACGACATGTGACCATAACCCGTCTCATAGCCATAACCATGGCTTATTGTAACAGTATTTCCTGTATCTCCATAATTGCCGGTCAATGTTACCACTCCATCAGCAGTTGCAAGAACAGGGGTACCGGCTGGGGCGGAGATATCCAGCCCATCATGAAACTCGTAATTGCTGCCAAAGGGAGATTCACGATAGCCAAACACGGAGGACACATATCCATTTGCAGGCCAGATGGAGGGGGTCGCAACAAGTATGGACTCCTGATCCTGAATGGAGGCATGCAGTTCGTGCAGGCTCTTCTCCTGTGACTTTATCTCAAAATTCATCCTGTCAAGCCTGCTCACCATCTCCGCAAGAGATGCCTCGTTCTTAAACGATAACTGTACTGGTTCAGGCCCCCCCTGCCCTCCAAGGGACAATCTCCTGCTTTTTACCCCCGGTTCCTCATTATTAGTGTTAGTCAATACCCTTAACTTTGTATCCAGGCTCCTTAAACGGGCCAACTCCGCCTCCATATCGTTTATCTTATCGGCAAAGGTCTGAAGCTGGACATTCTGAATTTTTGTTTTTTCCTTGAGGCTGACAAGATCTATCTCTTTCCTTTTCACATTGACATAATCGAAGAATATGACAGCGGATGCAAGTAGAATTATCATTGTAGATATAGCAAGAGACTTTATAAGGAACCCCGATAGCGTCAGTTTTTTTACCCCCGACGGATGAGAGGGAAGGAAAAGGATTGTGAAGAATCTATTTTTCATTTATGCACCCTCTTATGATTCTTTTTTATACCAGGCTGCTTTCATATATTTAATTATTGCCATTAATGAAAGCTTACTTTGGTATTTATACCCGGATGGGTATTATACACGGGCATTCAAAGTTCATTATTTGAATGCGAATTGGTATCAGCAACTGTAGGCTGGCTTGTTAATATCATAACAACATACTTTATGTCAAGTTGTTTCAGGTCCTGTCTGTAACCCAAGAGGCTGTCGAACTATTTCGTGTTTCAATAGCTGATTTTGCAAAAGGGGGATGATTGAGCCACTGCATGAAATATCCTAAATAGCAGATAGAGACCTCATCGGGATCAAGTTTCAGACAGATTGCATACTGCTCAAGGTACCCCTTCAAGTAGGGAATCGCCGGCAGATAGCTGTATTTGTTATCTTCTATATACTCAAGATAACGTTTAGATATCCTTGTTATCTCTGCTATTGTTGCAAGCTCTATTCCTTTTGAATCCCTGATCCTTCTAAGCTCCTCCCCATCATAGCGCAACTGCCTCATCTATCTCCCCCCGACAAAAGAAAAAGCCGCCAAAGATTTTATTCCTTTGGCGGCTCGACTGGCATGTCCTTTAGGTAGGGATTTAGCCTCGGTACTCTGCGTCACCAGATTTCTCGGGTTTTGCTCTGGGCAAAGGATCGGCTGACCGATCTTTAGGTTATAGTTTTCTGTGTTTATACGTTATCAAAACAAAATTTTTGTGTCAAAAAATTTTTTCACGTTCTCTTGCTGAATTCCTTGATTGTGTCCTACAACCACAATATATAGGGTAATATAAAAAAATAACTACAACATATAGGTAATGAGCTATTCCCATTCTATGGTACTTGGTGGCTTGGAGGAGATATCGTAGACAACCCTGTTAACACCCTTAACCTCATTGATTATACGGCTTGATATCTCAGCCAGCAGGTCATAAGGGAGCCTTACCCAGTCGGCCGTCATCCCATCCAGAGACTCTACAGCCCGGAGCGCTATAACGTTCTCGTATGTCCTCTCATCTCCCATTACTCCTACTGTCTTTACCGGAAGGAGCACTGCAAATGACTGCCAGATCTTTGTATAAAGACCGACCTTTTTTATCTCATCCAGTATTATTACATCTGCGTTCCTCAGTATCTCAAGCCTTTCCTTTGTCACCTCTCCGAGGACCCTTATGGCAAGCCCCGGACCTGGGAAAGGCTGCCTGTCAATCACCTCATCCGGCATACCAAGCTCCCTTCCGAGGGCCCTTACCTCGTCCTTAAAAAGCTCCCTCATAGGCTCTACAAGCTTGAGGCTCATCTTGTCAAGGAGGCCTCCCACATTGTGGTGGCTTTTTATAGTTGCCGAAGGACCCTTGAATGAGACGCTCTCTATCACATCAGGATAAAGCGTTCCTTGGGCAAGAAAGCCTATATCCTTCAGCTTTAAAGCCTCTTCCTCAAACAGATAGATAAACTCGTTGCCTATGATCTTCCTCTTTTTTTCAGGGTCTTCCACTCCAGTGAGCCTGTTTAAGAACCTGTCTGATGCATCAATAGCGACAAGGTTTATATGGAAGTGTTTCCTGAACACCTCCTCAACCTTCCTGGCCTCTCCGGCCCTGAGAAGGCCGTTATCAACAAATATGCATGTAAGTTGATCTCCTATCGCCTTATGTATAAGGACCGCTGTTACGGCAGAGTCTACTCCGCCGCTAAGTCCGCAGATAACTCCTTTTCCCCCAACTCTTTCCCTGATATCTTTAACCTGGCTGTCTATAAATGAACCCATAGTCCATGCGGGTTTGCATTTGCAGATCTCAAAGAGGAAGTTCCCAAGGATCTCTTTCCCTTTAGGTGTGTGCACAACCTCTGGATGGAACTGTACACCATAAAAACGTCTCTTTGCATCCTTCATGGCCGCAACCGGAGAGTTGTCAGTATGAGCTATAGGACTGAAACCGTCAGGGAATTTTTCAATCCGGTCTCCATGGCTCATCCAGACTACCTCTGAACCGGAAAGACCTTTGAAGAGGTCGCTATTATCATCAAGAGTCACATCCGCCCTGCCATATTCCCTTCTATGGGCCTTTGCAACAACTCCGCCAAGGAGACGGGTCATAAGCTGCATCCCGTAGCATATCCCTAGGACAGGAAGACCAAGGGCAAACAAACCTTTGTCTACAACAGGCGCATCCTTGTCATAAACGCTCGAAGGCCCACCGGACAGGATTATCCCTTTTCCCCCAAACCCCTTTATCTTATCAAGGCCGATATTGTAAGGGTGTATCTCGCAGTACACCTTCTGTTCCCTGACCCTCCTGGCTATGAGCTGGGTGTACTGGGAGCCAAAATCAAGTATCAATATCTTCTGCGAATGAATATCTTCAGGCATCGTCTATCCCTTGAACATCAGTAATTAATGGTCTCGTAAAAAGTCAAAACTTAGACGGCACAGTAAAAAGCTCAAAGTGCAAGGCGCGAAAAACCTGAGGAATGAAGCGTACTTATAGCTACGCTGGAATGACGAAGGTTTTGAGCAACGCAGCAATTTGACTTTTTACGAAGTCGTCAGTAATTACAACAACGGTTTTACTATATTCTCTATAGACTCTTTATTGAGGTCTCCGAATATCCGCTCTCTGATTATACCTTTCCTGTCTATTAAGAACGTGGTCGGGACGCCGTATACCTGGTAGAGCTTTGTTACCTTCCCGTTCTCATCAATGAGGTTTGGAAATGTCAACCCCAGCTCTCTAACAAACTGACCAGCCTTTTCAGGTGGGTCTTCCACGTTTACAGCAATTACCACCAACCCGTCAGCCATCATATTCCGAAAACTGGATTGCAGTTTTGGCATTTCTATCTTGCAGGATTCACACCGGGTCGCCCAAAATCTGAGTAATACGACTTTACCCTTCCATTGGTCGAGAGAATAGCGGTTGCCGTTAAAATCTTTTAATGCAAATACCGGCGAAGGCTTCCCTAACTGCTCTTCCTGATCGGTTCTGCTTTTATTTTCACAGGCGTTAAAAAACAGGAGTGAAAGGATGAGGGGGAGCTGTAAAATCAGAGGCCATCTAAGGTTTGTCTTCTCGGTATCCTTCATATCTTGACGGATCATTTTACCAGACGCAATTCTGGAGATGTCTCTCCCTTTTCCACGAGAATGATAAACGGGCTTCTGATGGTCTGGGCATCTTCACTCATCGAGATTACACCGGAAACCCCTGGAAACCCCTTTATCACAGTAAGCGCCCTCTTGACCTTTGAGGGTTCGGTACTCCCTGCTTTCTTTATGGCCTCTGCGATCAGCATAAAGGAGTCATAACTCGCGGCGACCAGAGGTGAAGGGTTCTTCCCCTTAGCATTCCTGTATGCTTCAACAAACTTCACGGTTACGGGGTCGTCAGAGAGGGTAGTGAAGCTTGTGTAGAGGACAGAGCCTATGGCGGCCTTCCCGCCGCCCTTCACAAACTCGGCGGCATTCAGGTTCTCACTGCCAACGAATGGGGCTTTTATGCCTTGCCTTCGCAACTCCTTCAATACTTCTATGGCCCCCTTACTGTTTCCAGTAAATACAACGGCATCTATATTTGGACCTGATTCTTTTTTAAGTTTTGCAATGGCCTCTTTAGTGCTAAGATCAAAATGGATATAGGCCTGGGAAACAACCTCTCCCTTGTATTTCTGTATAGCCCTCATGTAAAGGCTTACCGCATTCATGGTAGATTCCTCATCCAGCATGGATGTTATAATTGCATACCTCTTGTATTGGAGCTTTTCAATACAGTATTTTATCGTTTCATCTGTAGCAATCTCTTCTGGCAGGGCATTTCTAAATATATAAGGCCCGCTCTTTTCTATATGCCGTCTGCTTCCAGCTGACATAAAAATAGTCCTGGACTCGTTCGCCATCGAAACTGGCGCAAAAGAGGACATTCCGTCAGGGGAGGCAATAATTGCCACAACCTTGTCATCAATGAGCCTGGCAGCCCCCTGCATCGTATTAAGCATGGCCCCTTTGTTATCTACAAATGAGGTCTCAACCTTTTTGCCATTTATCCCACCTGCCTTATTGAAATCCCTTGCAGCCATCGCCACACCTTCAAATACATGTTTACCGAATTCAGCCGAACCTTCGCCCGTTTTCGGCCCGATGACGCCGATCATGAGCTTTCTGGAAGGCTCCGCTGCCGCTTCCGCAGCTGCCAGCTCTCTATTTGAGGTAAAGACAACCAGCAGGAGACAGACAATTTGAATTTTTAGAGAAACCTTTCTCAATCCTCTTTTACCTCTAAGTCAGTCGCTTCATCAGGAATACCATCCAGGAACTCCTCTTCAAGGAGGAAAACATTCCTGTCTCCTCCCCTTTTTGCATAAAAACCCCTGAGCTTCTTGTCCTTTTCACCGATTAAAAGTGTCTCAAGTAGGTTCTTGTTGTCAATGAACTTTATCTTCAGTCTTGGCTTATCGAGGCCGTATGTACTAAGGCTGTGCGGATTCTCATCTATGAATGCCTTAACCTTCGCCTTTTTTATGCCGTACAAGGTATTAAGTATCTTGGTTAAATCACTTTTACCTTTCAGAACACCTTCAATATCCCATATATTCTCCTGCGGATGAAGTATGGTTATAGCTTTTTTCTCATTCCAGAGGATATCAACCTCTTTAACTATCTTAGGGTCCATTGCGACAACGGTCTTGTCTCTGAAGTCATAAGGCATCTTATCAATTTCTGATCTCACGTCCGCGTGGACCCGTAATATTCTTTTATCGCCGCTTAGTATGGCAAATGCAACGTTCAGGGTAGGCCCTCTGTCACCCAGTGACAAGGAGGTCGATATCCCCGATGAGGTCTTCAGCGTTACGGTTATATAAGGCGGCTCCAAACCCATTTCTTTTAATTTATCTGCCGGGGTTTCTTTAAACAACACTCCGTCGATCTTTGCCTTTACCGTATTGCTCAGCATATCGTCAATGGCAGCCTGGTCAGCATAAGCCATAATCGGCTTTTCGATCACCCACCCTGCAGTCCCCTTCTTTACCAGAATTACGGAACCGCCCTTGGATATCTCAATACTTATCACATCTGCAGGTTCAAAGGTAAATATCCGGCGCTGTTCTTCCTCTGCGATCTCTTTCTCTGTCACCTTCTCATCAAAGAAGTAGAAGACGCCGCTGATTACTGAAAGGATTATGAGCCAGAATATAGTCTTCTTGAAAAATCTCACTATTTGATCCTGCGGCGTGTGAGAACCGCAACGCCAATAACAAGGATAAAGGAAGGAACAACAACTACAGGAATCCAGAAGATAAATCTCCCCTGAGAGGCCGTCAATATGAGCGGGGTCAGATTGGCATCCTTCTTTCTCACAGAGATAAGCTCAGCCTCTTCTGTAAGCCAGTTTACCATATTAAGGAAAAAGTCCTTGTTCCCTGCAAGGTTAACGTGAGTAGTATTCACGAAGGCCGAATTCCCGACAACGACAAATTTTGCGTAAACCTTCTTTACAGCGGGATCTCCACCCTCCACTTTTTTGCTGACATCGCTTATAGCTACTGCCGCGATGGAGAGAGGGCCTTTTTTCTCAACCTTTTCATCATAGTCAGCCTTCCCTTCCTCAAGCGCCTTTCTGTCCGTTTCCCCCCAACTGGCCTCTGACGTTAAAGCAAGGGGGAAAACCCCTTTTGATGGGTCTCTGTCCACCTCTACAGACCTTGCCAGGGGAAAGAAGGTCATTACATTAAATTCCTCCGTGATAGGATGTTGCTTCTCGTACTGTGTAACAACCGGAACAAGATAGTTTGCACCATAGACCTGCGATAACTTATCTATTATGATATCATTCCCAAGTCGAAAACCGTAACCCTGGAGGAATTCTGCCAATTTAGGCGTGGTGCCCGGGTCGAGCATAAAGAGGAGACTCCCCCCCTTGTTTATGTAACTGGTAAGTCTCTCAAGCTCGTCCGGCAGAGGGTCCTTCTTTGGGCCGCTTACAATGAGAAGCGAACAGTCATTTGGCACTTCAACAGCGCCGGGCAGGAGCAACTCTTTGACCTGATAGTTCTCCCTCTCAATAGACTCTTTTACTGCCTTGTACCCCAAGTTTTGAAAGTCGGCTATATCATTTTCTCCATGACCTTTCAGAAAATATACACTTTTTATCTCATCCCTTGTTACCTTCATTATTGCATTGATCAGCTTATCTTCCGATTCAAATCCAACCTCCTGCTGGTTCGTTCCACTCCTGACAAGAGTTGTCCTGTATGCGGTAACTCCATATTTTGCTGCGGCCCCGGGCTGTTTATCGGGGTCTATGAATTGGTATGAAAACTTAGAGGATAACTGAGAAAACTCAGAAAGGAGATCTTCCATCGCCTGTCTCGTCCTTTCATCGCTCCTGTAAAAGGCGATAGCCGTGATATCTTTTTTCAGCGACTTAACTATATTTTTGCTCTGAATCGAGAGGGTATAACGCCCTGTTTTAGTCAGGTCCCATCTTACTTTGTATCTCGTAGTAAAGAATGAAACTACACTAATCATGGTAATAAAAATTATGATCATTACCGCTGTATTTGCACCGTATTTAGCAGACCTGAGTGTTAATAATGTCCTGAGTTCAGGAAAGCTGACATAGAAATAGAAGAGGAGGATGAGCAACCCCGCCCACAAGAGGGCGATAATATAGCTCTCCATTGCACCGCTTATAGCATAGGTAATCCCTCCAGCTGCAACGGTAAAAAGACCTATAATCCCTATTATTGGCAGAAACCTTTTCATTTATCAGTTTATCTCCTTAGCGTCTAATCATGTAGGTCCCTATCCCCTCCACTTCTTTGACTCCAGCACCCTGAGCGTCAGGAAGTTAAAAAGTACAATAAAGAGGAAATAGTATATTATGTCTGTCGTATCGATAATGCCCTTTGCAAACCCTTCCAAATGTCCGATCAACGATATGTGCATCATGATATTTCCAATCGTAGGTCCCATTAAGGAGACTGAAGTTCCCATCATGAAAAACAGGATCAGCACCCCAAATGACAAGGTAGCTGCGATTATCTGATTCTCTGTCAGAGAGGATGTAAATATTCCAAGCGATATAAAGGCCGCACCTGTGAGAATGAGCCCTATATACCCGGTAATAGTCGGTCCTATTTCAGGCTCGCCAAACAGTATCAACAATGCCGGGAATGTAGCTGTAAGGAGGAGCATCAAAAGGAATACAACGAAGCAAGCAATAAATTTCCCGATTATAACCTCCATATCAGTAACCGGGTATGTTAACAGAAGCTCAATTGTCCCGCTCTTCTTCTCCTCTGAGAAGAGGCGCATAGTGAGAAGCGGCATCATAAGGAGCATAATCATGCTTATATTGCCAAAAAGAGGTCTGACTACCGTTTCCGTGATATTTAAAAGGTTCTGCTGTTGCGCTATAGCAGGGTTTGTAGAGGCCTGAAAACTCAGGGTAGAAAAAGAGGCAAGCAGATTATAAAAATAGTATCCGGTAATAACGAGAAAGATCGTTATTACAACATAGGCGACAGGTGACGAAAAATAAGAATAGAGTTCCTTCTTAGCTATAAGATAAAAGTTTCTCATTTATCAGCTACTCCTTTGTCACCAGTTTGATAAAAATATCTTCAAGACTCATCTCAACCGGTCTCAGTTCCAAGAGACCCCAGCCGCTTCTCACAATGCCAGCTGCAATATCCCTTCTGATATCAATACCCTTTTCGGTATCTAATATAAACTCTGATATTCCATTACTGCTCTCTTTTTTGTTAACCCTGTTTATACCCTGGATCTTCTGAAGTCCGGATATAACATCCTGCGCTGGGCCGTCCACTTTCACAATAAGGCGGCTCGCCCCGTGTATGTTAGCTGTAAGGTTCTGAGGCGTATCAACTGCCACCACCTTACCCTTATTTATGATGACTACCCTATTGCAGGTCATGCTTACTTCAGGTAGGATATGAGTGCTCAGGATTATCGTCCGTTTGCCTGCCAGATTTTTAATCAGTTTTCTAATCTCTATAATCTGTTTCGGGTCAAGCCCAACTGTGGGCTCATCCAGTATCAGCACCTCGGGTTCATTTACAAGCGCTTGGGCCAGTCCAACTCTCTGGCGGTACCCCTTGGAAAGCTCATTTATCATCTTATTGGACATATCGGAAAGACCGCACTCATCGAGGACATTCCCCACCCGCATCTTCAAGTCCTGCCGCCTCACACCTTTGATCCCTGCGACAAAAGAGAGGTAGTCAACAACCTTCATGTCCCTGTAAAGAGGTACATTTTCGGGCAGATACCCTATCCTCTTTTTTACCTCATGAGGCTCTTCAAATACGTCATAACCTGCAATTCTGGCCTTGCCGCTTGTAGCAGGAAAGAAACAGGTAAGGATTCGCATTGTGGTTGTCTTACCCGCGCCATTAGGCCCGAGAAAACCCAAGATCTCTCCCTTTTCGACAGAGAAAGTGATCTCATTAAGGGCCTGATAGCTACCGTAACTCTTTGTCAGCTTCTCTACTTGAATCATTTATAACCTGCCTGATTTCTATTTTGAACCTGCACCTTCAGGATTAAAAGCGCCTTCCTTGTGCGTGCCTGGAATCGATTTCTTCATCAATGCCTGCTCAATCTTTCGTTGAGAAAACGGCGTATCCAACAACTCTATAAGTGCCTCATCGCCTTTTAACAGCTTCTTCAGGTCTTCATTCCTCCAGCCCTCCTCCCAGTTCCCGATAAGACCGCTCCATACCTGAGAAATGGCAACAGCCTCAGCATCGGTAATGGTAGGAAGATATTCTTTCCCTGGTTTTGCTTTTTCAATATCAATAAGGCTCTTCATGTTATGAACAACAACAATAAACGGTGGACCGCACCTGAAGCAGTATTTGGTAATCTTATCAATATTATGACATGCGCTGCACTTGGTATAAGCAAGAGATACCGCTTCATCCGGGGTATACTCCAGATAACCGCGAGCCTTTGATGCTGAAAGTATCTTATCTTTAAATACCCATGAAGTGACTGCGAGCAGAAGGAGAACTATAGATAATAGAATCAGATATTTAGATTTCACAGTATAATCAGAAACTCCTTAGTAAAAAATACAGGGCACGACCACTATCTTCCGGTCATGCCCTGTCAGTGTCAAAATTACATAAAATGACTTTTTTGAAAATACCAGTGCAACTTCTATTTTTTGAACATCTTGGCTTCATCGGCAGCAGTCTTTCTCAAACCGCCCTCAACATATCCGCCACCTTTGAGATCTCCGCCGCGTCCAGCAAGCATTGCCTCAGCAAGCTCCTGAGCCTCCTGGAATGCAGGGTCATTTGCAGCGTTTAATGCATTGACCTTGTTGGCTGCAGATTTAGGATTGAAGGAAGACTTTGGGTTCAAATAATCAGCTACGCTTGTAATTTTCGTAGTGTCGGCGTTTGCCCTTATCCAGGCGATAACATTCCAGATATCCTGGTCCTGAAGAAGATTTCCCCACTGTGGCATAACGTCCGCAAGGTCAACTGCGCTACCACCTCCCTTTATGACCGCGAACAGCTCAACATTGGTCTTCTTGTTCATGTACGCGGCACCAGCTGTGAGGTCCCTTGGGTACGGATCGAGGTATGTGGCGTTGGGTCCATCACCCTTAAGAAGCCAGCCATGACACCCAACGCAGTAAACATAATACCACTGCTTCCCTTCGTTCGGGTTTGCGCCTGGGACCAGGCTTTCCTTGAACGATGGAGACCAGTTGTTTGTCCACTGATTGTATGCGGCTTCACCTGAAACAGGTTTTTTGACCCTGTCCCACATCTCTGTCTTGCCAGTGCCCTTTGAGTAACCGCTCTCAGTCGCGAAGGTCTTTGTGTCCGCCTTGCTTGTCCTCTTTCCGATGCCTGTCAGATAGTCAAAGGGGGCTATTCCATATGTGCTGCCGCCTATCCCCTTGGCCATATTCAAGGCTTCCTTTTCGTAGTTAGCTGCTGCATCCCTCAGTTCAGCCTCTGTACGAGTCGGACACTCCACCTTTACTCCCTCAGCCGTACACCTCTTTTCTGCAGCAATCCCCGCCGATGCAAATGCAAAGATGCTTAAAACCAAACACACTGTAATTCCTTTTACCTTGCCTTTCATCATCTTTCACCTCCTTTTAGGTTTAGATTAATTACTACAACAATTATTTACCACCCGTGCAGTTGCACAGCTTCCGTAAGTAGGAAACCAGATCCTTTATTTCATCAGCAGTCAAGGTCTTCCCGAATGGAGGCATAAGAGGAGACTTGCTGTTTGCCGGCCCGCCGTCGGTAATAGCGTTCGTCAGGTCGACATCGCTAAGCTTGCTCATATCTTCCTTGCTTGCATGGTTTCTTGGGGTGACTGCCATATCTTTTGTAACATTGATCCCGTCACCCGTACCTGAGAGGCCGTGACACTGGGAACAATACCACTTATAATTCTCTTCAGCAGTAACTGCGTAAGAAATCCCCTTTCCCAGGGTCATCATTACAGCAAAAATCAATATGACATGAAGTGCTTTTCTGTTCATCTATAACTCCTTATAAATCAGGTTTGAGACGGTTTATAAAACCGCATTGAACTAAACTCTCTTTCAATTTAAAAGCTTGCAATGAGGGCAGCTATATTCTTCATGTCAACGTCGCTCAAATAACCTTCATAAACAGGCATCCTCTTAACCGGCTTAAACACCTTCGGCTTCTTCAGGTATGCATATATCCAATCGCCCTGAAGCCTCTCACCAGCCTTAACCAGGCTTGGTGCAACCAGTCCGCCAATAACCTTACCAGTCTTTTCTATCTGGTGGCAGGCTTGACATGCCTGCTTTTTTTCAAATGCCTGTTTCCCCTGGATGTTTTTATTTGCCTGAATTACTCCTGACTCCACATCCTTTGACGTAAGGGTCATAAGATATTCTGCAACCTCGTCAGCCTCTGCTTTTGAAAGTTTTGGGTGGTTCCCTGGGTTCTTCTTCTCTATAGAATTATACTCCAGAGGCCTTATAACTGCAGGATCCTGAAGCCACTTTTCCATCCATTCCTTCTTTAATTTATTGCCGGCATACCACAGCTCCGGCCCTTTCTTCTTAAGCTGGTCTGCAAAGGTCTTCTCAGTAGCAGGTCCCTGAGTATCGTGACAGGCGCCGCCGCACTTCTTTGCCTCAAACACACCCTTACCCTTGGCCGCGTCAGCGCGGCTGCTCTCTGCACCAAAACCAATTATGGCCGATGTGAGGAGCGATACTACAACAACACGACTGCAAGTTGCTCTTTTAACCATTCGAACCCTCCCTTATGTTAATTTATGAATCATTGTATATATCACCATAACAGAGTTGTCAAGGGGATAATTGCTTGAGCATATTTTTTTCTGTTTCATCTATACTTATAGACATCTTTGGCGATTCCACTTTTACAACGCCGTTGCCATCAATCACACCCAGCTCATTGGTTCCTATGACAGTAAACCATACTCTATTAGAATTTGAAACCGTTATATCTACCGGCGCCCGGTCCCCGCCAACCAAATCGATCTCAATAAAACCCTTATCCTTAGGTGAATACCGGCCAACACGCTTTTTATACTTATCGCAATACCATATATTCCCCGCACTATCGACGGCAAGCCCTTCAGGGACGCCCTTTCCTGGAAGGTCAAACTCTTCAAATCTTTCCGATCTTGGATCAAACTTCACAAGCTTCCTGTCTTTCCTCGCGCTGAACCAGAGTTGCCCTTGTCCATCTACTATAAGTTCTGTGGGCGCGCAAAAAGGCTTTGGTATAATGTATTCCTTTATCTTCCCTGTTTCCGGAGTCAGCTTGCCAAGCTTGTTCCCCTGACTCTCTATAAACCATACCGCACCCTTCTGGGTCGCCACTATCCCTGTTGGCTGGCTCATTGGAGTGGGTATAGGGTATTCCCTGAAACTCTTATCACCAGGATTAAACACACCGATCTTATTCGCAGCAAACTCAGTAAACCAGATCCTGCCGTCTTTATCCACGGAAAGCTTCATTGACTGGCTCTTTGGAGACGGGATATCATACTCTTCAAATGTCTTGGTCTCCAAGTCAAAACTTCCTATCTGGTTACCGTCTTCTTCCACAAACCAGATCCTGCCTTTATGGTCAACTGTTATATCTGTGGCCGAGCTGCGTGAGGTTGGTATCTCGTATTTAGTGAACTGCTCATCTTTCGGGTTAAATATAAATATTAAGTTATTTCTAAAATCAACGAGCCAGACACGCCCACTCAAGTCAGAGGTAATTGCAACAGGAACGCCATTGGAAGAGGGGATTGAATAATATTTTACCTTTGACTCCTCTGCATGAGCTTGAACGACCGCTGCTGTGAATAACCCTATACCTAATACCATATTTCTATATTTCATTTATTTCCCTTTCCTCTTAATAGTATCGAATACCGAATGCGAGAAGAGTTATAGATACTACCGCAATAAAAATCATCAAGGTTATCTGCGATATCCTATCAGATTTATCATCATTCCCGCTTCCCTCATGCTTTTTCCCCACCTTAAGAGTATCTGCTATATCCAGTCTTCCTATCCTGTTTGCATCCCTGTCTGATTCTGTAAACCAAGCGACGCCATCCCTGTCCACGGCAATACTGGTAGGCAGGGACTTTGAAGTAGGGATCTCGTATTCATTCACAACAGCGCTTACGGGGTCGAATACCCCTATTTTGTTACCCCTATTCTCCACAAACCAGACCAATCCTTTCTGGTCTATAGCTATGCTTGAGATCACAGGAGAAAGCGTCGGCACTATCACCTCGTTAAAGACCTTCGATGCGGGATTGAACATCCCTATCCTTCCTGTAAGCATCTCAGCAAACCAGACCATCCCGTTGGAGTCAACTGCGATAGAAGAAGGACTTGCAAAAGGTGTTGGTATAATGTACTCGATGACCTTGCCGTTGGCCGGGTCAAGGCTTGCAAGCTTATTACCATCCATCTCCGTAATCCAGACAATTCCCTTCTTATCTATAGCAATTGCCGATGGATGACTGGATGGAGTTGGTATCGGATACTCTTTTATTACCCCTGTCTCAGGAGAAAGGCTCCCTATCTTATTGCCTTCACGCTCTATAAACCATACAGTTCCGCTCGAAGCTACCGCCAGATCGTAAGGGTTGCTATCAGCCGTTTTTATGGGAAAACGGCTGAATTTGTCGGTTGATGGGTTGAAACTAATGATGTTGTTGCCGCTGGAATTTGCTATCCAGATAGTACCATCCTTTGTTGCAGCTATTCCAGCCGGAACCCCCGGATAAGGGATGACATACTCCTTAAATGCATTATCTGATTGAGTAAACCTCAGTATCTTGTTTTCATTCTGATAGGTGAGCCAGATATCCCTGCTTCCATCATTTACAATAGCAATACGGGCAGGAGAAACAGCGGGGATTGGAATAATAAACTCTTTGATGACGGAATCGGCGGCAATCGAGCCCCCTGCCATTATTAAACAGAAGAATATATAGGCAAATACAACCTGTGCCATGACAGGAGAAACACTGAGTTTAACTGTTTTTGCCATCAGGATTGCTTTCACCGGTAAAATCAATCTTCCAGCTCCTTGATTTCTCATCAAGGTCGAGGTTTATATCCGTAGTAACGCAAACTTCTCCCCCGAATGCAGATGTACACTTATATTCTATCGTAACAACGGCCCGGTCTTTAACAACCTTAGAGCCGATAATCTTCACTACCATATTTTTTGGATAGTTCAGAACGATCCCCTTGAACTTATCTTCAGTTAGAGTGAACCGCTTGGAGCTGACCTGCCTGTATGCCTCACTGAGAGAAGAACTTCCACCTTCGGCAATGTAGCTGTAGAACTTCTTAACGACCTCTTCAGGAGATTCTGAAGTCTTGATCTTTACAGAACCGCTGTATTGATATGCATAAACCCCAATGATGATTAAAAGAACAAATAATGTCCCTACTGCCAATAAGTTTTTTTTACTCATACAATTAATTTCCTCTCAAAAAACAAATGGTTCGGCCGCAAACGTTAAGTGCTTGCGGCCGAACCATCACGCTATCCTTAAATATTAAATCTGATTAAGATTATCCACCCTCGGTGCTATTTCAACTTCGCCTTCATCAGCCGCAACGTTGTTCCTCTGGGCCTCATCATAATCACCTACCGCAAGGTTGGAAGGACCTTTCTTCGGATCATCTACGAAGAACGCACCCCTCATCTCGAGGTGCAGAGGACCGCAGAAGTGCTGGCAGTAAACCTCATATTCACCAGCTATATCTGCGACAAACTCACCAACTGCTGTGACTCCCCTCGGGATAGTCAACATAGTCTTGAGACCATATGGCCCGTTGATGTTGTATCCCATAATAACATCGGGGTTCTTGGTTATACCTGCTGCCTTATCAATATTGGTTATAAGAAGCCTTACCTTATCGCCTTTATTGACCCTGACCTGCCTTGGGACATAACCGTAGCTGAATGCCTTTATCCTGATCTCTTTGATGCCGTCCTTGGTTGTGGTCACGCCCGGCCTGCCTGTATCCATAGGCACAAAGTAAGACTTACCGCCTCTATGATGCCCCGGCTCAATTCTGCCGGAACGAGTAGCGCCTGCAAACAGGGTAGATACGCCCTTCTCGGCCTCACCCATGTTCCAGTTCTTGATAGCACTTGCAAAAAGGACCTTTGCGTTGTGCGGCTCGCCGTCAACTGGGACAATCTTGAGAGTCTTACCATAAGTCTTGCTCTTCTCATTAATGTCGATCATCTCATGATTAACCGGCCAGGCTATGCCTGTCGGGCTGAACAGCCCGGTGGAGAACTTGTTCAAGGCAAATATATACTTATTGTCAGGGCTGATGGTTATATGCCCGATCCTGTAGTGAACAGGATACTCGTCAACAACCTCCAGCTTGTCCAGGTCTGTCTTCACGATGCTGTCTGCCACAAAGCAGCTTGTATAGGCATATTTGCCGTTTGTGTCAAATACGTTGTGCAGCGGACCGGCGCCTGCCGGGATGACCTTCTTGACCGCAAGCTTTTCAACATCGATGATGCTGAGCGTTGCGGAGAGCTTGTCCGCCACTTGGATATACCTTCCTAGGGGGTCGGCATCTGTCCCGTGCGGGTTCTTACCAACAGGGATCTCCTTTATGAGCTTGAACGGATTCAGCTCGAAGACACCAACTGTAGAATGGTAGTAGTTGTTTGAGAAAACATACTGCTTCCTGTCCGCCTTACCGGCCTTCTTGTTTATATCAAGATAGTCCGGTGCGCTCGGCGCAGGACCCCAGTCTATGACTTGGGTCTTGCCGGTTGCTATGTCCGTCTTGGCCATCTTGCCTGTGAGCTCGCCTGTTGAATAAAGCGTCTTACCATCAGGTCCGAGTGTGATGTGGTGAATGCCGAAAGGGAAAGGCAAAGATATGAGCCTGTCCAGCATCCCCATTTGGAGGTTGATTATCCCGATGGTGTTTGCCCCCTTGTCGTTCACATAGAGGTATTTGCCATCAGGCCCTTTGCTGTACGGGCCATACCAGCTCTTCATACCTTCGTTTGTAGGTGCGCTGAATGTAGGCTCATGCAGGTCAACACCGACAGGAATATGCCTGTATGTCCTCATACTTGGCACACCTATCACTGCCACAGCTCCGTCAACCCCGCCGGCATTGTACATAATCATAGGGTCTTGAAGCGGGGCGTCATTTGGAGACGACTCCGTCTCATGCCAGTCCCTCTCACCCGCCACTGCTGTTCCGCCAACCATAAGCAGCAGCGCAAGCACAATAAATAATGGATTACGATATCTCATTTTTCCCTCCTTGTCCTGGATTTTGGGTTAATGTTCCTAATAAATTCAGCCTCTTGCCTGATGCCATAAAAAACTAAAACCATACCTTCAAAGAAATACTAAAATACCACCTCCTCCCTCTTAATCTTTGTTGGAACCGGAACTACGCGCTAATCAATAACTCTCAGGACGACATTGAGTATTTACCAGGCACTAGCTTTTATTATGCCTGACAACGCACCGAAAAAGGTGTTCAGATACGGTAGTTGTTATATAGACCAACGGTTTAAAATTGTCAAGAAAATTTTTAACTGTCATTATCAAGCAAGCTTATACCAATTTGGCATTGACCTGACCCTAAATAGAATATCCCTTTTTACGATATGCATTGCATCTTATATGTTATTTCTTATATAATCTATAATAGCCTATCAGGTGGATAGACTGAAGACTGAAGTCAAACACTTCAGGGTTTTCGAGAGATGAGTTGTATTGGCTGGCTGCACAAATGAGGCCGGCAGCGATTTCGGTCCCGTCATGGTTGATATACTTCAGCCTTCAGCCTAAATACCTGATTAGTTACGATCCATATATATGATACATAATGGAGGCCGAGTGATAGACAAACCAAAAATCCTTATTGTTGACGATGAGCCTCTTATGAGGATAGCAATTATTGACGCCCTGCTTGCAGAGGGATATGAAGTAAAAGGGGTGGGGTCGGGTAAAGAAGGTAAGAATCTGATTCTCGATAATAGCTACGATGTATTAATTACAGACCTCAGACTGCCTGAAGTAGACGGCCTTGAGATACTAAAAACCGTCATGGAGCATTCTCCAAAAACCAAGGTTATTATGATAACGGCTTACGGCTCGGTCAACACTGCTGTAGAGGCTATTAAACAAGGCGCTTACGATTATCTGACCAAACCGTTTTCCATGGAAGAGCTTTTGATAATAGTCAGACGTTTGCTGGAGTTTAGAGAGCTGGAATTCGAGAACCGGCAACTAAAAGAAAAGATAGATGAATTGTCTCATTTTGAGGGAATAATCGGAAGCAACAGCAAGATGCGGGAGGTCATGGACAAGATAAAGGTGGTGGCTGAAACAGGGGCCACAATCCTGATTTCGGGTGAAAGCGGTACAGGAAAGGAACTAATCGCCAATGCCATCCACCACAGCAGCAGAAAAGAGAGACCCTTCATCAAGGTAAGCTGTGCCGCCCTGCCGGAAAGCCTTTTGGAAACAGAACTTTTTGGGCATGAAAAGGGGGCCTTTACCGGGGCAATCAAACAAAAAAAGGGACGATTCGAACTTGCCAATGGTGGGACACTCTTCCTTGATGAAATTGGCGAGATATCACCTACCGTTCAGGTAAAGCTTCTTCGGGTCCTCCAGGAAAGGCAGTTTGAGAGGGTGGGCGGCACTGAGACCATAAATATAGATGTAAGGATTATATGCGCAACCAACAAGGACCTGAAAAAAGAGGTTCAGAGAAACGTCTTTAGAGAGGACCTTTATTATAGATTAAATGTCGTGCATATCCATGTCCCCCCCTTGAGGGAAAGGAAGGAGGATATTATCCTTCTGGCAAACAGTTTTGTAAAGAAGTTCGCTTCACAGAACAACAGAGATATAGAAGGTATCTCGCCCGAGGCCAGGGGTTTATTACTTAACTACCCCTTCCCTGGGAATGTCAGGGAGTTGGCGCACGCTATCGAAAGGGCTGTTATACTTGGGAATACTAAATATATCCAGCCAAAAGACCTGCCTGAAGATATCCTGGCCTATTACAATGATGTTCCTGGAAGCTCGAAGAAGTCACAATATTCAGAACCATTATCAGAGGCAATGGAGCGTTTTGAAAAGGAATATATAATCAAGGTGATAGAGGCAACGGAAGGGAATAAAACACTCGCTGCTGAAAAACTTGGTTTATCCAGAAAGACCCTTTGGATGAAGTGCAAAAACCATGGGTTGATCCAGGACTCCGGAAGATAAGGGTAAGAATTGAGGTAGATCGTGAAAAATAAAATACTAAAGATGGGGATACAGAGAAGGGTTATTACCTCAATCCTTATTGTAAGCATCCTTCCCCTTATGGCTGGCCTGTATCTTACCTATCGGGATGGGACGACTACTCGCAGGAACTCTATAGGCACGAGTTTCCAGGAGATTGCAAAAGAGACGGCCTACAAGATCGATATGATCATCAAAAAAGAGGTTGACGATGTCCAGAGGCTTGCTATTTCGCCTGATGTCAGAGCGGCTGTTTTTCATACCAGTCATGATAACGAGGAACTGGATAATTATCTCGGGCAACTCGTTAACTATAACGAAAAGGAGATATACAGCCTTACAATAGTTGATGCAGAAGGTATGTATGTTACTGGTGTTGGGACAACAACAAAAAGAAACTATAGTAACGAAAAGTGGTTTAAAGAGGCGTTCAACGCTGGTAAGGGGAATGTATATGTTGGGAATTTAGAGTTTAATAAGATATCCGAAATATATCTTATTAGCATAGCTGCGCCTGTAATGGATAATTTAAAGGTAATAGGTGTGGTTGTAATAAAATATAATATTGACAATCTCCTTGAGGTTATAACCAATGTTAGGATTGAAAAGACCGGCCACGCAAACCTTGTAGATTCATCAGGCACAATAATCATGTGCCCCATCTTTCCCCCAAGCAGCCACCAGGTAAACCCCGGACTCGTCAACATAATAAAAAGCACAAAACCAGGATGGGGAGTTGCAAAGGATGATGCCCATGGTGGAGAAAACTCTATTATAGGCTATGCCCCCGTTAAATCAACTTTGGATACTCTTAGCGGTTGGTTTGATGGACACACATGGCACATCTTCATAAGACAAAGCCCTGATGAGACATACGAACCGATCTATTCTCTCATCATCCGGATATCTGTATTCGGCTCTGCACTTATAATATTGCTCTCTCTCGCTGGAGTATACGCAACCAGGAAGATTGTCAGACCTGTTAATCAGCTATATGAGGGAGTGGGGCGTATCGGGCAAGGGGACCTTGACTATCGTCTCAACATAAAGACCAATGACGAGATAGAAAAACTGGCAGATGAATTCAATCTTATGGCAGAGAAGCTTCAAGAGACCTACTCCAAACTTGAAAACAGGACGACGGAACTTGAGACATCGGAAGAAAGATACAAAGACCTTATAGAAAACTCACCTGAAATGATACACTCTGTTGATTCTAACAGGTTCTTTGTGGGGGTGAATAAAACGGAACTCGATATCCTTGGCTATACCCTTGACGAAATGAAGCAGAAGAGGATAGAAGACATCATGCATGAGGAGTTCAAATATCAGGGTATAAGTCACATTAAAAAAGCACGGGAAAAAGGTGTCAGCACTATAGAGGGACAATTTATAACAAAGGATAGTAGAAGGATAGATGTGGAGATCACAGCTACGGCTTTTTATCACCCGATAACAGGTGAATTTGTCAGGACAAGGGCGTTTGTAAGGGATATTACGGACAGGAAGAAGCTGGAGATGCAGTTGAAGGAATACCAAGAAATCCTGGAGCAGAAGGTGCAGGACAGGACAAGGGAGTTGAAAGAGACCAAGGATTATCTTGAAAACCTTCTTGAAACAGCAAACGATGTTATTTATACGCTGACTCCAGATGGGGTAGTTACTTATGTCAATAAAAAGATAGAGGAGTGGGGCTATACTAAAGATGAGCTGATTGGGAAATCTTTCTTGACCGTCTTTTCAAAGGTGCATAAGGGTGAGAGGTTTAAAAAGACAGTGCGGGATGGAATAAAACAGACCTACGGAGTAGAGGTTGTAAGCAAAACAGGTGAACCGAAGTATGCAATATTAAGCATTTCACCTATCCGAGGAAACAAAGGAGTAATAACAGAGGTATTAGGCATAGCTAAGGATATAACGGATCAGAAGATGCTCGAAAAACAGGTAGCAGATACTGAGAAGATGTCCGCCATAGGACAGCTCGCTGCAGGGGTCGCTCATGAAGTAAATAACCCTCTCGGCGGGATATTAAACTGCCTTTATAATCTCAGGAAAAATGAATTCTCGGAGGAGAAGGAGGAAGAATATTACAGGGCCATGGAGGATGGCATCCACAGGGTCAAGAAGATCGTCAGCCAGCTGCTTGACTTTTCTCAGCAGCATGAACCTGAATTCACTTATGAGGATATAAATACCCTGGTAGAAGATGTCTTCTTCCTGATGAACTGCACCTTTTCCAAGAACGGGATAAGTTTTAAGAAGAAACTCTCCCCACGCCTTCCAAAGCTGCTGATAGATAAGCATAAGATATCACAGGTATTAACCAATATACTCATAAATGCTGTGCAGGCAACAAAAGAGAAGGGACAGATAACCGTAAGGACTTCGCATAAGGAAGGCTGGTGCATAATAGATATTGCTGATTCCGGCCCAGGAATCCCGGAAGATATCTTCCCCAGGATATTCGACCCGTTCTTTACCACAAAAGACGTTGGAGAGGGCACGGGTCTTGGTCTTTCGGTAAGCAGGGGTATAATAGAGATGCACAATGGGAAGATAGATGTTAAGAGCACGGCCGGCGTCGGCGCTATCTTTACTATTAAACTCCCTGTTTCCTCACAGCAACATACGGCAGCTTGACAGTTTATACCAAGTTGCTTTCAAACATCTTCTTATGAGATTGGCGAAAGCTTACTTGGTATTTATACCCGGATGGGTATTATACCTGAGCATTCGATAGTCCTTAATTGAATGCGGATCGGTATTACTGGAGCCTTAATCCTGTTTCAATAACCCTGTTCTGATTCCCATAGATCAAAGATAGATGGCCGGTTTCATTGACATGCATCTGTATGTCGACATCGTTGTTCACTTTTTCTTCTAACGGCAGAGTTACTGTCTTTAATCCTGTCAATGTAACATCCCTGGTCTGATTGAGCTCCTGTGTTATGAATTCAATGCCTGATTCCGCTACCCACCTCCTGGCTATTATGCTCTCAGGAACCTCGAACAATTCAATGGATAACTCGTTCTGAATACCCAGTTTACGCGCCGGTCTTATCTTGAAGGTCTTCTTAATGGGCAGAGGCTCCCCTTTCTCAAGGATGATGCTGTATGAATAAGGGGCATCTTTATCATCAGTCGCGTAACGAACGGCATAAGCCATACTGAGATGCCTGTCGGTGACCGCTTTCGTCCCATAAATGGCAGACCCAAGGGCTACAGCAGAAAGAGGGCTGTGATCGTAAATAAGGTTCTGCCTCCTGAGTTCAGGGAATATATGTTCTACCTTCTCCCTGAAAGATGGGATCTGGGACGAGCCCCCGGTCAGAAGAACGGCCTCTATCTTGTCTTTTTTTAGCCCAACTTTTTCAGCTCTTTTAAGCAGATTAGATATATTACGGTCTACGATCTTATAAAATTCATGCTGTTCGAGGAGCTCTTCCAGTTCCTCTCGAGTCACATTGCCGATATAACCACCTTCCAATTCAAATGGAACCTCCTTCCTTTTGGAAAGATCGATCTTGATATCCTCTGCAAGGACCAAAAGCCTGTGTTGGGTCGCATCGATCACTGGCAGCCCGGCTTTTTTTGCCAGATGCTCCCGAAGCCAGTTGTCTATGTCATGACCTCCAAGCATCTGAGCCCTGTCTTGCTTGGCTACGACGTGAGCCCCGCCGGTATTTACCCTGATTATCATAATGTTCAGGGTACTCCCGCCGAAGTCTATAATCATGATTATCTTGTCCCTGTTTTCAACCACCTGATAACCTATTGCCGCCGCAAGTGGTTCTTCAATAAATTCGATATCAGCTCCCCGGATCGTCTTCTCCGCTATCTCTCTCATCGCTTTTTTATAATACTGGAACCCCACAGGAACAGTAATATAGATGATGTCCGCCATGTTCCTTGAGACTATCGAAAACCACCCTCCGCTCACAGTCGCTTTTTTCAGGTGCTGGTAAAGGGTTCGGAAAAACCTTTCCATATGAACCTTTCCCTTCGGATTCCCTTCCAGAAGCATCTGTTTAATATTTATTAGAGGGTTTTCCTCGACAACTTCTGCACCTATGCTGTTTGTCTCGGAACTCAGGATTGTAGGTATTACATAAACCGAATCATATTTTTTGCTTACAGAGGGTAAAACTATAAACTCCGGCTGTTCATCCCCCTTCTTCCTCATGATAACTGTATTTGTCGCGCCTATGTCTATTGATATGCAATTGTTCGCAACAGGAGCGGCAGAGGCTACCAGCTTGTGAGAGACAGGCAACCCTGCTCCCTGTTCCCCGTTCCCTGTTCCGCCAGGGTGTACCTCCTTTAAGAATATCGGCCTCTCTATCTCTCTCCCATGGAACATCTCCTGCAACGTTTCCAGATGGGCCACTGCCGCTCGAACCGAATCCCTCAATCTTTTTGGCTGTATCCAGATATGGGTGTATGGCTTCAGGGCTTCTATGAAGCGGATATCATTTAATTGCGCCCCGAATTTATCTATCTCGGCAGATAATATATTCGAGTATTTCTCCCTGGAGAACCTTCTCTTTTTTGACTCCTTGATCCCAGGCTCCTCGGCTGAAAGCATATAATCAACAACATCTATGGGCTCTATATCCTCCATCCACTTCTTGACAGTAAAGAAGTTCAGAGCCTGCTGAAGTGCATCCATAAGGAGGATAGAAAATTCCCGGCTCTTCGGAATCTCCACGATGACCTCAATTAATGCATGCTCTCTGGCGAACGGATCCTTTATTATTATTGCAGCCTTATACGCATCTGTCAGCGCCCGCATGTAAATATCAGGGAATTCTCCAGTCTTTCTAAGTTCATTAGCAATAAATAAAAGGACATATTTCCTGTAATAAGGCTCTTCAATGACAGCAGTAGCATCAATAGCAAGCGAGACGGCTTCCATGTATAAATCGAGAAAGGCCCCCTCTTTCGGAAGCTCACTGGCGACCCCGAGGAGTGTATATCTTCTATAAAAAGAATAATCGCAGGTCTTTGGCAGCTGCCTGGCTATGAAATCAAGAGATGGTTTTTCATAGCGGGGCTTATCCGGGAGGTTAAGGGCCAGCCTCCATGCATGGAGGCGGAGACTCGCAAACACTTCTGTTTTTGGGAGTTCATGGGCAATTCTGAGGAGCTCATTTATCCGATATTGGGCTTCCTTGACGGCATCGGCCGCTATGATCACGGCCTCCATAGCCTTTAAATATAATGGCTCGAAGGGATAGGTCAGGGGGATCTCTTTTACGAAATCAAGGAGTGCGTTCCTGTGTGCTGATGGGTCGTCAATCCTGTTTATCAGATCCAGACCCTGCTCAAATAAATCGAGATATTCGGTTTTCTTGGGGATGTCACTTAAAATACTAATAAGAGACGATCCGAAGGCTGGCTGATCTGCGGAATCTCTTATGGCATTAAGGGTCTGCCTTATTCGCTCTATATTTATCATCTTTAATTCAGTGCAAAATATTTATTCTGCTGAAACCTGTCTCCTTTATCATGCCGTCACTCTCTATAATGACCTCAACCTTCCCCGGCATATAGAAGTCAGTGAGTCCATAGCGGTCAGTCAAGAAATAGAACCTCTGGTTCGTTGAGCCCCTCGCCAGAAGGCTCTTCTCTTTTTTTTCATCTTCATAAGCTCCGTCTATCAGTACATCGATATATGGCAGAGACAGATATAGAGCCGGCATCTCCGATATCTCTTCATAAGTGAAACCGGTATACACAATTGTATTAAGATTATAAGTTTTCCTGGCAATCTTCAGCAGGCAGATGAGACCGTCCGGCTGCAGAAAAGGCTCTCCTCCGCTCACAGTAATCCCCTCTACCCCATCTGAATGGAACCTGCTGAATATGTCTTCAATACTCAATGACTCCCGGATTTCTAATGGGTGGGTATCTGGGTTGAAGCAATCATGGCAACCCCTGGTACAGCCCTGAAAAAATATGACCATCCTTGAGCCCGGACCGTTTACCCTGGATGACGGCAGCACGGCATGTATGTTCAAAGGTGATTTGCTAATCATTCCGCGTCACCCTTCTGTCTCTATCTTTATTCGAACTGCTGTGTCAAATTCATCTTTTTCAATAAAGCTTTCGACCTTGCCTAACACCTTAGAAAGATGCTGCGCCACTTCCTTGCAGTCTGTGAATACGGTTGAATCTATCTCAACCTTTCCGTCAGGGGTTATCCTTACTCTGATTTCACGATCCATGAAACATCTCCTGCGCCTTTTTAGGGGCCGTTACGAAATAACCATTACATTTCCAACCCTTTCGTTACGGCCCCTTATGCCGATCACTGTATTGCGATGTTACAGTTGTTTTTTTACAATGGCTTACCCTTTCAAGACTATCCTGATCTCCCCGGAAGTCTCAGTCTCCTTTGCGATCTCAAAGTCCAAGGGGAGATTGTCTTTAATCGACTCGTATGCATACAGCTGTTTCAGCCTGTTTGAAAAGCCCTGAACAACACGATTATCGCCGGCCAATTCGAAACTGTTACCGGATTTTTCCCTGACAATATTTATTACGTCACCGCCCCGATCAATCTCTATTGTCTCCTTCCTTTCATTCACAAGAAAATTTGTGACCTCTCCCCTCTCCTTCAATTCTTCAAGGGCGCAGATGATATATTTCTTATTCGACAGTTCGGTTTTTATGACTGTATAAAAAGACATGCCATGCCTCAGTTTAATGGATTTTGATTAAAAAACCCGGCCAGGGTGTCGCCGTTCATCAATATATCCCTGGACAACCTGTCAACCAGGCGCACCAGAACATCCCTGTTTTTCGAGATAATAGTTGCAGTTGCTTCCTTTGAGTTATCAAGTATCTTCTGGATATCGTCAAGGATATCGCTTCCAGAGGTAAGGGCATAGTCCTGAAGCACCACCAGGCTCTTGTTCTTCATTATCTCGCCAAACCCATATTCAACAACCATCTTTCTCGCTATTGCAGTAGCCTGCATAAGGTCCTGGGAGGCGCCCAGCGTCTTGGAGTCACTTCCGTTTAACTCATCCTCTGTTACCATACCACCCAGTATGACGCCTATCTCCTTTTCGAGGTCCTTCTTGGTAAAGGTCGTCCTTATGGTCTCATCGAACGGCACAAACGAGCTGTAGTTTTTATAGTTGTCAACACTGATAAATGTCGGCGTCCTGGCAAAATGGTGCCACATCATAATGGAGTGACCGGCCTCGTGCAGAGCTATATTCCTCTTTTCAGCATCAGTCAGCATCTCTGCCCTCTGAACAAACAGCGAGCGGGATGCGGGCCTCGCCCTCTGGTGGCTCCATCTCCTCAGCTCCTCGATCTCCTCCTTCTTCAAGACGGAGAGAGGGGTAATGGTCCGTATAGAGGTCAAAAGTGCCTCTTGTGTCAAATCCAGGGAAAGGAGACCATCTATCAGGTCCTCCATCTCCTTTGAACTCTGCCCCCCATGTATCTTATTGAAGGTGGCCACAATGGCATCTTTCACAGCCTGCTCGATCTCAGCTCCGGTAAAACCCTGGCTGTTCTGCGCCAGCTCTCTCATCTTCAGTCTGTTTATGTTACCGATCCTCTTTTCAAGGTGGATCCTGAATATCTCCTCCCTCTCCTCTATACTGGGAAGGTCAACAAAGAATACCTCATCGTACCTTCCCTTCCTCCATAATTCAGGGGGGAGGTTCTTTGGTTCATTGGCAGTAGAGATGACGAAGACTGGATCCTCCTTCTCCTGAAGCCAGGTGATAAAGGTCCCGAAGACCCTCATCTGGGTCCCTGAGTCTCCCTGATAACCGCCTATTCCACCGAAGGCCTTGTCAATTTCATCGATCCAGAGAATGCATGGGCTCACCGCCTCTGCAAGCTGGATGCACCTTCTTATATTCTTTTCCGATTCCCCGACAGTAGAACCGAAGAGCCTTCCCACATCCATCCTCAGAAGTGGAAGGTTCCATATCCCTGCCAACGCCTTGCAGCAAAGCGATTTCCCTGACCCCGGGACGCCGATGAGAAGCAGCCCTTTGGGGATATCCAGCCCGAGGGTCTCAATCTTATCCCTGCTCAGACGGAATACGTGCTCCCTCTCCACAAACCACTTCTTTATCTCGGTCAGACCGCCTATATGTTCAATAGCTTCCTTATGAGGATAATAGTCCAGTATCTTCTGTTTTTTGATGATCTGCTGCTTTTCGTCCTGGATAGAAGAGATGCACTCCTCATTAAGTACGCCTTTATTCATGCTTATGGCCTTCCTCAAGACACGCTTTATGTTGTCCATGGAAAGCCCCTGAAGGGACTTGTACAATATAGACCTTGTGGAGGCATGCCATTTCTCAGGGATCATGTGGCCGTAAGTATTAGATACCATCTCTGCTATCTCATCATAGTCCGGGAGGGAAAGCTCCAGTACAATTATGTCTTCCTCAAGCTCAGGCGGGATTTCACTTAGTGTAGGGGAGAGAATGCAGATCGTGTTAACAGACCGCTGTTCCTCAATTATTGCGGGGAGGTCTCTGAATTTCCTCAAAAACTCGTGAGACGTGAAATATCCAGCTATGTCTTTGAGCAAAAATATATTGTTGCTGTCGCCTTTTGATATCTTCTCTTCTATAACGGAAAGTACCTTCTCCCTTCCCAGCTGTTCCCTCTTCTTCTTCTCCCCCCCGTAAAGTCCACGGGAGACAGACCAGGACCAGAAGGTGAATTTCATGGACTCAGAGAGGTTCTCAACTATCCTTTCAACCCTTCGCTCCTCAAAGGACACAAGCCATAAAATAGGGTACTTGGCCTCGATATGGATCTTTATCTCGTTCTCAAAGTCTTTAGTTTTCATAGTGTTAAATTATACCCCTAAATCCTCAATCGAACCACAGAGAACACGGAAAAACCCTTTTAATACCAAAAGAAAAAACTCTTTTCTCTGTGCACTCAAACGGTGATTTTTATAAGCCCTATAAGTCTAAAAAATTAACATCATGAGAACACAGAGAAGAAAAGGGTTTAAAAGGCTTTTATACTCAAATCTTATCTCTGTGGTCTCTGTGGTTTGCAGTTATTAGTATTCCCTTTAAAAGACCTTAAACCGGTATGTTGATGTAGAAAACAAGTAGCCAGATGGTGATAAGAGTCCCACCCATCCAGCTGACGTATTTCAAAAAACGCTTATGCCTCCTGATTATCCAGAGCTTGACCAGAAAGACCGCCAGACCGGTGAGGGGCAAAAGTACTGCTGCTATATTGATCATGCTGCTTGAAATTGCTATAAAGGTTAATACGATGAAGAGGATTATTGTCAGGTATCCATTTGCGCGATGGATCATCCCTTCAATCGATGCACTCGTAGCCCTGACCAGCTGCAGACCACTGATGAAACTGGTTACAGCCAGGACAATCCCGATACTCGCCAGTATTATAGATGCACTTGAAAATATAAACATATTAAACCCTGTAGATAGTCTTCAATACACGCCTTTGAATAATATATGAAAGGATCCCTATATATGCCAGAATCAATGGCATTATGATGTAGATATTCGACCAAGTGGAATTGTTGATTAATGTGTTGTTGCCGCCCTCACTAATAACGATTCCAAACCTGTTCCTCCATACCCTGTTGTCCTTTAAGGTGTTATTACTCGAATCCCAAAGGAGAATCCCGTTCCATGTATTATGGTTAACACTGTTGTCCGTCAGATTATTATAGCTGGAAGAACTGAGGAATATCCCATTGTCTTTATTTGAACTCGCGCTGTTTTTTCCCAGGCGGTTCCTGTTGGAAGAATCAAGATATATCCCATATTTCTCGTTTAAATCGGCTGAGTTGCCTGCTACCGTATTTTTGCTGGAGCCATAAAGAATAATTCCATTACCGTTTTTTACACTCTTGTTATCACTGATCGTCCCATTATTGGAATTATAAAGGTATATGCCGGAAAGAAGAGAACCTGTGGCCGTAAAACCCGTGATCACTACGTTATTAACATTGCTTACCTTAAACACAGGCTCACTGGGAACGGCTGCCCCGACAATTGTGAAATCCGGGCCCCTGCGTGATATTATTGAAATCGGTCTCGTGATCGAAACATTTTCTTTATAAATTCCTTCACTCACAATTATAGTATCTTCCAGGGAGGCGTTAATTACCGCCTCCTGGATAGTTTTATAGTTTTCAGGAACAATAATTGTGGAATAAATAAGTAATAATGCTGTTAGTGGCAGCATGAGTCGCACGCAATCTCTTTTGACGCAACGGCCTTCTCATGGAATCTCGCCCTTTCAACTGCTTTTTCCTCATCCGGTTTGCGCTCTCCCGGTTCAGCTGGCATAAATGAATGCTCTGCATGCCTTAAACCTTTCATCAAGGACTCTTTCATCTCCTCTGTGATATACTGCCTCACAAATTCAAAAAACTCATTGTCCTCCTTGCGGACATGGCTTCTGAGAGCAACAAGAGCCGAGCCGATTATCTTATCGTTTATGGTCCCATCCCTTAGGGCCTCGCGGAAGGAGTATATAAGCGATATAATCTCGCGGTGATCCTCATTTATGCACGCAACAAGACCTTCACCAAAAGGCACAAGCCCCCTCAAAGCCGGGAACAGAACCTCTTCCTCTTTTATACCGCCATGCAGATGTAGGAGGTTATCAAGCTCTGCAGTTGACACCCAGAGGTCATCGATATTCCTCTTGATCAAAATCTCGTCAACTTTGTCAGCCATCGCCAATATCTTCTGATGCTCCAAAATCAGAGCTGCAATTGGATCTGTCTGCGGGTTAGTAACCGGTGACAGATCTTCTCTTTCCGCCAGCGCATTCTCATCCTCAACTACTTCAATGCTTAATGCCTCAAACTGTTGAGAATAGCCCATACGACAGGCATGCTTGGGACTTTTAAAATACCTGGTTTCCTTATACGAATCCCCTAACTGGGCGTATTCAGACTCCGTCAGGTATAAAATTCCATTTTTACAATGAACAACACAGGATGAATGGTGACATGTATACCTTATTTCTAAAACCTTATCTGACATAATTACACCTCCTTCTCTTAAGCGTGACCTGGCATATCATGCTCGATCGGTGCAGATTGCAGTGTTGGTATGCCAAAGCTTTCGTTAAATGTACTTACTATATATAAAAGAGTCCTGTGGTTTAACAGAAGTCCTTTATAAAGATTTGTCTTGGAAAGGCCGTCAAAGTACAACTCATAGGAAAACTGAACTTGTTTTACTATACCCTTTTCGTCCATGTTTAAATCGTAGCTGTTATCCAAAAACAAGAGGTCTTTTCTTATTGACTCATAAAAGGCGTCTCTCTCATCTTCCGTAAGCTCAGACAGTTTCCCCATATGTTCAGGCGCCAGAGAGACACCGTTTAATAAAACAACAAGTCCAGGATACTCCTTTGGCTGTATGATCCGCTGTCTTTTCTGTGAAGCAAGCGGATAATCAATCTCAAAATGAAAATTTGCATTGTCATCCTTTACCTCATTTACCTCATGATGATTCTCCGTAAGCCATTTCTTAACTCCATCTTTTGCCTGTTCTACAGTCGTAATCTCCATTCAACATCTCTCCTTGTTTTAATTATTTATTTAATTTAATTCTACTACATCCGAGAAAACCTGTCCAGCATTTTCATCTTGATATTTTTTTGACTTAGTAGGTGTACTTTTTTCGACAATAACTAGCGCAAATCCGAAGTCCATTACGGGGAGAAAAGAGAAGAGGTTATTCATGTACGAGGGATGCCCTCCCTCGTACATGAAGTTAGTTCAAACTCAACACTTACTCATGACCTCCAGCTGCTTCCTTTTTGTAAGTCTGACAAAGCTGTGAACAGCGTGTGCAATAAAAAGTGTGATCCAGCTCATACTCCTTATAGATCGGGCATGTCTCACAGACGCACTCCTTTTCCCACTGTATCACCTTGCTGGTCCCTACCATAGGGAAGCAGTAAGCGCCAGCCGGGCTATCTCCACTTACATATGTTGGGCACCTCGGACATTTGCATTTACTAAGTACATAATCCTGCCTCTTTGCATACTCCTCCTTGCTCAACCCCTCATCTCCAAACCTGTCATAATCACTGATCTTCATAGCATCACCTCCTATTTGATTTTAAATCTATATTAAAGACTAACACTCATTTTCAGAGTGTCAAGTTAAGTCCCCCTAACCCCCTCTTTAACAAAGAGGGGGAATAAAGTTCCTCCACTTTAATAAAGGGTTTATGCCCTTTAGGGTAGAGGTTAGGTGGGGTTAGTTTTCTCATCCAGCCAATAATGAATATATGCTGTAGCCCGCAAACAAGAGGCCGGCAACCAGGTTCAGAACCCTGGTGGCTTCTGAAGGGTTTGGCATAATAAGTGCGTCTATCCTGAGCGTCTCTGTAGCCTTAGCAGGAACAAAGTAAATCCAGATCAGGAGGAGTCCATAAATCATCCCAATTACAGTTATAGTTAAATCTAAATTTTTCATACTAAGAAAAAAGAGGGAAGGCATTGCCTTCCCTCTTGCAACCCTCAATTCTGTACTAATTACACATCCCAAACTATATTGATAACATGTCCCCCAAAAGTGGTTTTTATGGGTTCGCTGCTATATACTTCTTCCTGTCAGACTCGGATATCCTGTCCCACCAAGTCTTTCCAACACCCCAGTCTCCTCTCTCTGCGCCCGGCTTGGTATAATAGACCCAGTTGAGAATACTGCCTATAAAATAGAACACAGCTGCCCCGGCAAAGAAAGGTATTGCAGATCCGTACTTTGTTATGGAACCTCCAATCAGGGAAGAAAATACGAACGGCCCATATGCAGCCCAGGCACCCGTCCATCCAAGTATCTGTGCTCCCATTCTCGGATTATATGCATATACGATAGGGTACTGGCGGAAGGTGGCAAAGTTGCCAATTCCTGCCATTAGGAATATCCAAAGCATTATATATACGAACATGGGGAACTGATCAATAGAGGTAGGAGTTAGGAAACCCCCAAATATCAGCGCCAGACACCCTGCGATCAGACCTACCCCTGAGAGCTGCGTAAATATGCTACCCCCAAATTTGTCCGACAAAGGGCCACCCGCGAACCTAACTATTGACCCTATAAAAGGTCCCATCCATGCATATTTCAATGGATCTGGAGCAAGGGCCATGTCCATTCCTGGGATGCCCCAGTAAATAGTCTTTATCATGAGCGGAAAAGAAGCCGCAAAGCCTGAGAACGATCCGAAGGTCATGATGTATGTCCAGACCATAAAGTATGCATGCTTGTTATTCGTCATGTCGCCTATCATCTTGCCAAATGAGGGCTTCTTCATAGGAATGCTCCTCAGGTAGACACCGCAGATAATGCCTGCGATAAGAAGATAGGGAAGATACCAGAAGGCGGCGTTCTGAAGCCAGATGTCCTTCTTAACGATCCTCTTGACAGTTAAATCGGTGACAACTCCGTCCGCGTTTTTCTTGACATCTGTCTTCATCCCTTTTGTTGCATCGGTCTCGGCAATTATTACGTCCTGAACTAAACCTGCCTCATTTTTCACAACAGTCAAGGCCTCAGCAAGCTTTCCAACCACAATCACGTCCTTGATAAGACCTGCCTCTTTAGTTATCTTAACATCAAATACAGGTGTGGCCTTTGTCATGACCTGAGATGGTCCGGCTGCCGCTACTACAGAAAATCCTATGATCCAAGGTGTTATAAACTGAACAATGCTCACGCCGAAATTACCAATACCTGCCTGCAATCCCATTGCAGTCCCTTGAAGTCTCTTCGGGAAGAAAGTACTTGTCGAAGGCATGTACGAAGAAAAGTCACCGCCTCCAAAGCCGCATAGGAATGATATCATAAGGAAATGCATGTAAGGGGTTTCAGGGTTTTGCACCGCGTAACCTAACCATATCATAGGTATGAGTTTAATAAATGTTGCTACGGTTATCGTCATCCTCGTACCGAATATCGGTATTAAAAAGGTATGCACTGTTCTCATCGCTCCTGCCGAAAGACCCGGCATAGCAGCAAGCCAGAACAACTGCATAGTATCGAATTTAAAGCCTATCTGGGGCAAACGAACAACTACTGCGCTCATGACAAACCAAGTGGCAAATGAGGCAATTAGGCTGAAGGTCGTGACGCTAAGCGTACCCCACGCCCTTGAACTACCTTCCTGCTTCCAAAATTGTGCGTCTTCTGGTTCCCATCTCTTTAACCAAGACATTATTTTGCTCCTTTAGTTAAATTTTTAATATAGTCATAGGTTATTATGCAAAAAAAGACGGGCGTTACGCCCGCCTTTTTTTGTCTTATTTGTACTGAATAATATTTTCAGTCTTTGGATCCCTGCCGTACCACCTGACAACCTGATAAGGCCTAACCAGATACTTGTAGATATTAATAGTAAATAAGTGCGCTAACCTTGTAAACGGGATTAGTAAGACGATGAGCATGGCATTAAAGATATGTACCTTGGTAAAGAGCGGCAGATTAGCCACGTAATCAACTTCAGGATTGAGCTTGATAACTGACCACATCCATGGAACGGCAGAGGCTGAATACCAATTGGAGCCCCATCTGTAAAGCAATGCATTAGCCAGTCCAGTCACAACCTGAATTATAAGGACAATCAGTAAAAAAACATCCCAACCGGAAGTTACAGCCTTTGCCCTGCTGTTGGTGAGTCTCCTATACGTGAGGGCTAAGAGTCCAAATAGCGCAAGGAAACCGAGCGCAAGTCCTGAAGCCTCAAAGATATAAAGTCTGACAGGAACGCTGTTCCATGCAAGAATGCTGCTTGGAATTAGAAAACCTACAAAATGGGCCAGGAGTATTGTCATTATCCCATAATGCCACGGAAATGACCCAAAAAACAGTGTCCTGTTTTCAAGAAACTGTGATGATTGGGAAGACCATGTAAATCTGTTTGAATTATACCTATAGATCGCCCCTACTATTCCAACCGCAAGGAGCACATACGGCAACGCGCCAAACAACAATTTGTCCATCAGCTTACCTCCTTAAATGTCTTTAATGTCTTTGTCTAATACTCTATAAACGGCATTTATCAGATGTCTATAGGCGTTCTTCTTGGTTTGAAAATTTCTATGCAGCTTCTCCATCGACATGATCACATACGTCTTCACAAAATCCCTTTTAAGCTCCTCATTTTTTAGATGACCGATAAAAAACAGTATTACTGCCAGATTATCGGGAAGTTCCCCCTTGGCAACATCATCAAAGGGGAACCCCTGGTCCCTATACATTGACTTGATGGTAAGCAGGTTCTGTGCTCGCTTAAACCCCTCATGGCTATACCATCCCATATCCAGTGTAGTTTCCGACGTAAACTCAAAGGTATAAGAGTATAGCTCCTGAAGTTCATCAAGGGTCAACCTTTCCACGTCTTTTTTGAACGAGCTGAGCTCCTTTAAAATTTCATCAGGATACTGCCCCATCTTGAGTATATCTATACACTCATTAACCTGAGGCATTATATCATTATGCGGAAATCTCAGGGATTGTCCCAGGCACGTGTACAAGTTATTAACCTCAACCATCAATTATTACCATTGCCTCCCGATGATTTCCTGCTTCTTAAATCCAAACCCTATGGATCCTCTCTTCTCATACATAGTCCTTGGATCAATGGTGGACTTACTTTCGCGATGCGTCTCAGGTATTACGAATCTCTCCTTAAATGTAGCAATCGTATTAAGTCTTAAAATGTCCGCTGCATCCTTCTCAGTCAAACCAGACTGTGACAGAGCATTCTTGACCTCACTTTCACTGATGTCGCCAACACGCTTCATACGCGCCCACATCCTGACGGCCATCTGCTTCTTCAAGGACTCAACGATCAGGCTCTCATTGCCGGCTGTAAACAGATTCGCCAGATACTTTACCGGAACTCTCATTTTCTCCAACTCAGTGAAGAAACCATCTGTCTCAGGGTCAAATAGTCCACCCTTGTCGGCCTTAACCTGGTGAAGTATTGGTGATAGTGGTGGAATATAGAAGTTCATCGCAAGTGTCCTGAATTCAGGATGGCTTGGCAGCGACAGTCTCCACTTCTTAAATAAATTATAAGCCGGAGAACTCTGTGCTGCAGCTATCCAGTTATCCTCAATACCTGCATTTCTTGCGGCCTCTATAACCTTCGGGTCATTGGGGTCTAACACTATGCTCCTCAGCCCTTCTACTATCTTGTCATCAGAAAGCTTCGCTGTCTCTTCTATCCTTTCGGCATCATAGAACAGAGCGCCGACGGTTCTGATCCTTCCGGTGCAGGCATGACCACATGCGTTAGCCTGACCTGTCTCTGTCCTTGGATAACAGAAGATGCACTTTTCCGACTTGCCTGTCGCCCAGTTATAGAAAGGTTTTTTGTAAGGGCAAGCACTTATACAGAACCTCCATGCCCGGCAGGTATTCTGGTCTATAAGGACTATGCCGTCCTCCCCTCTCTTGTATATTGCACCGGACGGACATGCAGCTACGCAGGCCGGGTTCAGGCAATGATTACATATCCTCGGAACATAGAAGTAGAATAGCTTATGGAACTTGGTTAGACATTCCTTCTGTGAATCTGATAAGTTTTTCAGGTTCGGGTCGTTTGTGGCATAAAGAGGCGAACCGCCGAAGTCATCGTCCCAGTTTGGGCCTAAGACAATCTTCTCCATGAACTCACCTGTTATCAACGACTTCGGCCTTGCAACCGGCTGGTCATCACCAGCAGGCGCATTAAACAGATTCTGATAATCGTACGTAAAGGGCTCGTAGTAATCATCAATAGTCGGCAAATTGGGCTGAAAGAATATGCTTGCCAACGTCCTCAGCTTGTTATCCTTTATAAGCTTCAGCCTGAGGGTTCCGCCAACCACTTCCCATCCGCCCCTGTACCTTTCCTGATCCTCCCAGGTTAGCGGATAGCCGGCACCTGGCTTGGTCTCCACATTATTCCACCACATATACTCTGCACCTTGACGACTGGTCCAGACGTTCTTGCACGAGACACTGCATGTATGACACCCTATGCACTTGTCCAGGTTGAAACTCATTGATAGTTGGGCTCTGATATCCATTACCACTCCACCTCCTGATTCTTCATTTTTCTAAGCAAGATAGTCGTATCCCTGATAATTGGAATCGGTCCCCATGAGTTAAATCCATACGAGAACTGTCCGTATCCAGCTACGCTCAGTGTCGGCATCTTCAGCCTCTGTCTTGGAAGACTGTTATGATACCCGCCCCTGATCTTGTTTCTAGTCTGAGCCTTTGGAACGTTAACTGTCCTCTCCTGAGAGTGATAGGCAAACAGTGTTCCTGTCGGGATCCTCGCGCTGACAACAGCGCGGGCAACATAGACTCCGTTGTCGTTATATGCTTCCACCCAGTCGTTGTCCTTGATCCCTATACTTGCAGCATCCCTATCGTTGACCCATACACAGTTTCCTCCACGAGAAAGCGTCAGCATCCTCAGGTTGTCATAGTGGGTGGAGTGTATCTGCCACTTACCGTGAGGGGTAATATAATTGAGGTGCAACGCCCCAGTCTTATCGCTTCTCTTAAGCTCGTTCATCTTGCTTGGATCCAGCTTGTATTTGTGAGTACACAGGGCCTCACCAAATTCAAGGTATGTAGGATGATCAAGATAGAAGTGCTGCCTTCCAGTCAGTGTCCTCCAAGGCAGCCTGAAATCTATCTGGTTGGTGTACGCGTTGTAAGTCCTCCCATATCTTGTATCTCCTGTCCAAAGTGGGCTGTTCAGGCACCTTCTCGGCTGCTGTACTATATCATCGTAGTTCGTGCGGAAATTCCTGTCCGGCCCTGCTATCTCTTCGGCAAGACCATGGTATTCAGACTCCGCAGCATTCATGGCTAAAGGCTGCAAGTCGACATGCTTCAGAGTCCATACCCTCGACGGGTCATGGCCGAAGATCTTCTTAACCGACTCCTTAGCCTCCTTGTATGTGTCGCCATGCAGTCCTGAGTGATGCTCCTCCTCCGTCCACGCCTGATAGTTAGCTTCGCCGTTGGTGACGTTTGAGAAGAACATGACGATGTTCGCAGCCTCCTTGGCCGTCTGCAGAGAGATGTACTTTTCACCGCCCCATTCAACCTTATCGACATGCGGGTTGCTCATGTACTCGTCATAAAACGGCTTTCCGTTTAGCAAGATTCCGTGGAAGCCATACTTGGTCTTCATCAGAGGCCCGAAGGAGACATATTTGTTGTATGTATTCGGGTAGTCTCTTGTTACCACGTTTAAATTGGGCCCGGTCTGACCGGGGATAAATTCGCAATCTCCCTTCTTCCAGTCCTTGACATCCGGTATGGCCGGTTGTGTTATCTCGCCAGGGGTGTCGTGCATGAGCGGCGTCATCACTATATCCTTTACTGGCTTCGATAAATGCTTTTCTGCAAGCTTCGAGAACTTCTGAGCAATGAACTTAAACGCGTCCCAGTCGCTCTTTGCCTCCCAGTTTGGCGCAACAGCTGCACCCATCGGGTGGATAAATGAATGCAGGTCTGTCGTGTTTATATCTTCCTTCTCATACCAGTGCGCAGCAGGAAGGACTATGTCACTGTAGGTCGGAGTTGTGTTCATACGCATATTCAGGTCCACAATGAGATCAAGTTTCCCAAGTGGTGATTCCCTGTACTTCATCTCCTTGATGTGAGGCTTTGCCACCTCTTCGCAGTCCAGATTATTGTGGGTGCCGAGAAGGAACTTCAGGAAATATTCCTGTCCTCTTGCGCTGGAACCAAGGGCGTTACCACGCCATATCATCCAGACCCTCGGCCAGTTTTCAGGCGCATCGGGATCCTCAACGCCAAACTGAAGCGCTCCGGTTTTGAGTTGCTTTACCGTATAATCAACTATCTCAGCGTCCGTTTTTGCTCCTGCCTTCATGGCTTCTTCAGCCACAACAAGGGAGCTCTTGTTCCACTGACCATACCATGGAAGTCCACCCAGCCTGACTGCCCTGACCTGCCAGTCTGCGCAATGCTCATAGGTGACCTTGCTCTTATCAGGCATCACTGCGTATTCCGTCAGCTTATCATCAAACTTAAACATCTGCGTATGTATATACCACATGCTCGGCGTGTTCTGGAGCCTTGGAGGCCTTTGCCAGTCGAGACCGAGGGAAACCTGCCCCCATGCGTCAAAGCAGGCAAGTTTTTCCTGTCCCACGTAGTGGTTCTGGCCGCCACCGTTCCTGCCAATGCATCCGCAGAGCATCAGCGCCCCTATGAAGTTTCTGTAAATAAGGTCTGAGTGATAGTAGTGGTTGCTGCTGGAGCCGCTAAGTACCATGGAGCGACCCTTCGTCACTTCAGCGTTGGAGGCAAACTCTCTCGCAATCTGAATTATCGTTGCGCGGCCAATGCCCGTATACTTTTCCTGCCATGCAGGAGAGAAGGCCGTGTCATCATCGTAGTTCTTAGCAAAGTCACCTGTAAGGCCTTTACGAGCTACACCAACGTGCGACATCTGCATATCAAATACCGTAGTAACAGGTATTCTGCCCTCTGTAGCTGTCTCGATATACTTCACAGGAACCTGTCTCTTGTATACCTCACCGGAATCAAGCTCATAAAACGCGCACTCTATGGCTTCATCCTTTATATCAAGGATTGAAAGCGCAGGATCAAAGGTCTCATTGGTCTTCCCGTCCTTGATAAGGGTATTCCATTTACCATGGCTATCCTTTTCCTTTGCCCACCTGTACCCAATTCCACCGTAAGTAACTCTCGGCTTGTTGGCCTTGGTGTCCCACATAGCATACTTCCACTCATTGTTATCAGTATCTGCATACTCCTTCAGGTCTTTCGCGATCAGGAACCTGCCCATCTCAAACCCATTCTTGGTCTTTCTGAGCTTTATCAGATGAGGCAGGTCTGTGTAGTTCTTTGAATAATCAACAAAGTACGGAACCTGCCTATCTACATAGAACTCCTTGAGTATGACATGGTTTATCGCCATCCAGATAGCGCCATCCGAACCTGGCTTTACCGGAACCCAGAGGTCTGCATATTTGCAAGTTTCTGAGAAATCCGGGGTCATAACAACAAGCTTGGCTCCACCATGTCTAAGCTCAGAAATAAAATGAGCGTCCGGCGTCCTCGTCCTGTTCGGGGTTGCCCCAGTAACAATAACATATCCCGAATGGTACCAATCCGCGCTCTCCGAAACGTCGGTCTGTTCTCCCCAAACCTGAGGGTGCGCGCTAGGAAGGTCAGTATAGTAATCATAAAAGCTCATGCTAACGCCGCCAATCATCTGGTGATAACGTGCGCCTGACGCATAACTTATTTGCGACATAGCAGGGATAGGCGAAAAGCTGATGTTCCGGTCCGGTCCGTATTTCTTGATTGTATAGACCTGAGCAGCGGTAATAATCTCGCCTGCAGTATCCCAATCAAATCTGCGGAATCCGCCTTTTCCTCTGGACCACTTTACCTTCTTGCTTAACTCAGCGTTTTCAACAATGCTTGCCCATGCGTCGACTGGGTCGGAATGCTTTGTCTTGGCCTCTTTCCATGCGTCGATAAGAGTGCCGCGGACATATGGATATTTTATTCTAACAGGGCTGTAAACATACCAAGACGCAGAAATGCCCCTCTGACATCCTCTCGGCTCATAAGGCGGAACACTCGGCTCCAATAATGGATAATCAAGAGCCTGCAATTCCCAGGTAATGATACCATCCTTTACGTATACCATCCAGCTGCACCCACCTGTACAGTTATTTCCGTGGGTGCTTCTTACGGTCTTATCGTACTGCCAGCGGTTCCTGTAAAACTCTTCCCAACCTCTTTTACTTGGACTAATCTCGTCTTGTATCCATGTAGCCATTAGTTATATCCCTCCCTTTCCACCGTAATTTCTCCACAAAGCATCATGGGCAGTATTCTTTGTTCTTTTGCTATACCTTCCGCTCCAAATAATGGTGAAGAGGATAAGTATTGCAATAAATCCGATTATGCCGATACCGGCAAAGGTCGCGGACTGCGACGGAGCGACATTATTCGCTCCCTGAGCCTTAAGGAAAGCCCTCAAATTCTCCATCTCGGCCTCGGTGATATTCTTTGCCGCGAAAATTGGACCCATTGTTGGGCTGCCGCCTCCGTTTACCCATGCGGTACTGAGGAGAGGGTTCTTGGACTCATCGACATACGCCTTCGTCAGGTTCGGACCAAGGTTTCCGCCGTCCAACGCTCCAATTCCGGCACTATGACAAGACATGCATGCAGGACCGGCATTAGTAAATCTTGTCTCCCCTGTAAACAAAGCCCTGCCTACATTTGCATCGCCTGATTCTACTGGGGCTGCTTCTGCAACAGCCACCGGCGTTGAAACCTCTGCTGCCGCAGCCGGTTGCTCTGTAGCAGTCTGTTGAGCCTTAACGGCTACTGGAAGCAACACCATGCCAGCAATGATGTGTACTGCCAATAAAGATTTAAAACCTTTCTTGCATAAACCCTGATAACCACTCACCACCATAACCTTGCACCTCCTTTGATAGATTTTTTTGAAAATCGTATAACCTTTTACATGACCCTAAAACAGATGTCAATCTTTATTTCCCGTCTACAAATAAAAAAATATTTCCTTATCAGAAAACCCTATTTAAAGACCCATAAAACAGGGCAAGGAGACCTTTTAGTAACCCTATCTATAATGCTTCCATGAAAGAGCTTTCCTACAGGAGAATAACGGTGGCTTGCCATAACTATAATATCAGCCCCTTTCTCAAAGGTCTCCGCTACTATCTCATTTGAAACTTCACCATCTCTTAAAACAAGCTCTATATTTTTTACACCATTTGCCTCAACCTTAGCCTTTTGCTTCAACAAAAGCTCCCTTCCTTCAGTCCTCCATCCCTCGCGAATTGCATCCCATTCATTGGAGTCCGAGATAAGTACCGCTTTATATGCCTGCTCTGATACATATAGGAGTATCAGTGTAGCACCGGAAACCTTGCTTAAATAAATAGCCTCATCTAAAGCCCTATCCCCCAATTCGGACCCATCTACGGGGCAAATAATATTCTTGTAGCTCATTATGTCTATTCCCTCTTAGGATTTTAAGTAGCTATACAAACATGCGCGTTTTATCGGCGCGCTTTCGCCCTACCGCCCTTTTCTATCCATTTCTGTTCCCACTTCTTCTGCTCAAACTTCATCCAAAACAAAACAAACCCTGCTAAAACAGCAAATGCAATAAAACCCCACTGGAAGGTTCCCGCATATTGCTTTGACATTCCCATTGCATTAGGTATAAAACCACCTCCAAGAGCTCCTATCTCACCAATCATGCTTCCCGTAACCGCAGTAGTTGTTGGCCACCGAAGAGGCACCAACTGGAACACGGCCCCATTGCCCATACCGAGAAAACCAAAGATAAGCATAAACAGGATAGTAGTGGCCGTAAGTGAGGGTCCAAAGCTAATAACAAACATTAAAGTAATAACCGCAAGATATACCAAAGTCAAGGTGTTTACGCCGCCCCATCTATCTGAGATATAACCTCCAACTACTCTGATCCCGCTGCCCATCAAGGCAGCAAGCATGGTTAACTGACCGGCCTGAATCTTTGTCACCCCAAACTGATCATGAAAGAATGTAGGAAGGAAATTGGAAAGACCGATAAACCCGCCAAAGGTAATTATATACATGGCATTGAATGCCCAACCATCCTTCTCCACCAGACACTTTAACAGCTCCTTGAGAGTATGGTGCTCTTTATCAGGGGGCTCCTTTGCAAATACCATCATAACAACCATAGGCAATAACATCGTGAATGCAGCGAGACCATATACGGTTGTCCAGCCATAAGCTTGTGCCAATGGAGGAGCAAACAAAACCGCAAGGACTGTGCCGCTATTCCCTGCTCCAGCTATCCCCATAGCCAGCCCTTTTTTCTCTGGAGGGAACCAACCGGAACCGAGCGACAACGCTACCCCGAAGCTCGCCCCTGCTATGCCGAGGAGAACTCCCATGTTCAATACTTCAGAATATGTATCAACGAAGAAATAACCGTAAGCAAGGGCAATGGATATCAGACCCATCTCCAGCATCGCAGCACTCTTTCTCCCTATATACTGAGCCAGGAGTCCCAGGGGAAAACGCATGAGAGCGCCGGACATTATCGGCACTGAGATCATGAATCCCTTCTGGGCCGGGGATAATTTGAATGCCTCACTTATAAAAGGCGCCATTGCGCCATTTAACACCCAGATTGCAAAGCAAAAGTCAAAATACAGAAATGATGCGAAAAGAGTACCTGGATGTCCAGACTTCAAAAAAGCTTTAAACCCCGCCACTTTCGCCTCCTTAGACACTTAAGAGTTAGTAATTTACCGGGAAAATTTTACTGCTCGCCCAAAAAGGGCTCTATTAAGCTCGTGGTTATAAGCAAATGGTATGCCAACAATTTTTTTGGAATCTACTTTATACCGTGAACCAGTTGATTTTGTTTATATATTTACTTTTTTGTGTGATCGGGAGATTAAGACATGGAGTTCGCTGGAGGTGCGCATCATGTTACCTTTCGGTAACGGCTGTTCAAACTTCTTTGGATTTATTTAATGAATTCAGGCGGTAACAAGCGCTACCTTTTGGGAACAGACGGGTCGTTGCTGCGTCGTTATGCCTTTTAAGAAAAACTTTCACCCTCTCAAAAAAAAACTTGACAGTCTAAAGAGAAATTGATATTTATCGTTGCCAGTACTGGTTAGCTTGCGAACTTAACGGGTGAAATAATAAATCAGTATAGTCACTATCACCAGAATGTTAACAACAAGACCAATAAAAATTACTATACCTGATAAGTTTTCTTTTTTAATCATGGGATGAAGATAGCATACCAATAAACGGTGTCAAGTAGGTTGTTGAATAATTTATCATTAAAGAGGTGAGATATGCAGGAAAAAACCGAATCAAATGCGGGATGGGCTGGACCGATATTATTTATTTCGGTAGCAATCGCAATGCTGGCTTTTTTTATCTGGTTTCTATGATTTCAATTTAAGGAGGCGATAATGAAATCTTTTTATGGGACGTTTGCAGTAGCTCTTGTGGTCAGCGTTGTTTTCTTTCTCTTGTTCGATGCGGGGTTGATGAAGCTCCAGGGACTATCACTGATTTACCACAAGTAATACCAAAAAATTCTATTCAAGAGGTGTGTGTATGAGTTTCTTTTCTGGATTTAAGAGATTAACTTGTCTGACTCTGCTATTATCTGTTTTATTTGCAGGTGGTTTCAGCTTTACCTCGATACCTGTATTTGCGAAGATTGCCAATGCGGAAGAGGCGGTAAAGTCAGAGGGCACGACCACTGAGGCAGTTAAAGAGGGGGAAAAGAAAGCAGAGTATCCTCCTGCGCCAAAATTAACTGCGGCCGATTATCCCCAGATAGGAGGCTTTAACCCCAGGGTTCTGGTTTGGATAGTTGCCCAGTTGCATCTCTGGTTTGCAGCATTCGTCCTTGCAGTTCCTATCTTTGTCCTTATAATAGAGGCAATTGGTATGGCGACCAAGGACCAACGATACGACGACATGGCGTATGAGTTCATCAAGGTCAGTATGGCTGCATACTCCATCACGGCCATAATGGGCGGGCTCCTGACATTTACACTCCTCGTATTTTATCCCGATCTCTTCAAATATATGTCAAGCCTTTTTAGCAGGTCTATGCTGGCTTACGCGTTCCTGTTCTTCGCCGAAAGCGCTTCCTTATACGTATATTATTATGGATGGCACTGGCTTGAGGGTGGATTCAGAAAATGGGTACATCTCACCATCGGATTGGTCCTTAATTTTGTAGGCACAGTTCTGATGCTGCTTGCAAATGCCTGGGTGACATTTTCAATGAGCCCAAACGGGGTTGACCCGGCTACAGGGGCCTTCTTAGGCAGTGAGTGGGACGTAATCCATAACTTCCTCTGGAATCCATTGAACCTTCACAGAGTTATCGCCAACATAGCGTATGGCGGATCTATCATAGGCGCCTATGCAGCTTACAAGTTCCTTAGCAGTTCATTGAAAGAAGAGAAGGCCCATTACGACTGGATGGGATATACTGCAAATGTCATTGCTGTGGCCGGGTTGCTGCCACTTCCCTTTGCAGGTTACTGGCTTACCGCTGAGATATATGCGTACAGCCAGCAGATGGGAATAACGCTTATGGGTGGCGCCTTTGCATGGCTGTTCATTATGCAGGCTGTCCTTATCGGGGCCCTTTTCCTTTCCGTAAACTACTACCTCTGGTGTGGAATGGGCAGAAGTGAGGGCTCTATAAGGTACACAAAATACATCAAGTGGATTGCCGCTGCGATTGTAGGGTGCTTCCTCGTCTGGTTTACACCTCACACCCTGGTATTAACAAATCAGGAGTTGAAGGCTCTCGGGGGTCCATACCATAAATACCTTGGTCCTCTCGGGATTATGCCTGCCAAAAACACTGCCGTCAACATAATGATAATACTCACTTTCCTCAGCTTTACGCTATACAGGAGGGCAAATAAGATTGCAACTGTCTCCTGGGCTGCTGCCGGAAGCGCAGTTCAGGCTGCGATATTTACTGGCGCGATAGGAAACATTATCTGGCTCGGAGTGTACCATGGATACTTCACCAACACCGCCTACAAGGTGGCAGCATCCATCCCACAGGTCTTGTCTACCTTAGTAGTTATTGTAGCCACTTTGATCATCGATTCAATGATGTTTAAGGGCGCTAAAGATGTTGGCCCCTTGCAGTGGGGAAAGATCCCCGACCGTTCTCAATATGCCCTCTTTACATTAGCCGTTTCCTTTACCTGGCTCATGGGTTTGATGGGTTACGTGCGGTCCGGTATAAGACAGCATTGGCATGTAAACTCTATAATGAGGGATAACTCATTACAGGCATATACACCTACTATCGGGTATGCCGCGCAGATAGTCACTACGGCGGCAGTGATATTTATGGCTATAGTTATATTCGTCTTCTGGCTCAGTAATATCAGTGCAAAGAAATCTGCGGCTCATTGATACATACTTAAGCAATTAATTAGAAATAAACATTTAAGGAGCAGCTAAGATGAAAAGTTTTCTAAAGATTGTATTATTCTGCGTTCTGGTTTTTGGAGGCTTTGTAGGATTTGCCAATTTTGGAATTCCTCAGGTGAAGCCGGCTCCGCCGCCAACAGAGGAGAAACTTGATCTTGGGAACATGACAATGGATCAGTTCATCGCTCTCGGTGACAAGATATTCAATGGAAAAGGTACATGTACCCTCTGCCATAATAATGTTGGCAAGAGGGCGCCGATGCTGGACGGAGCTGCAGAGGAAGCGGTTGCCAACAACGCTCCACTCAGGCTTAAGGACCCAAGGTATAAGGGTAAGGCTACAACGCCTGAAGAGTACATCAGGGAGTCTATGAAAGAACCATCAGCCTTCGTGGTTGCAACTTTTGGATCCGACGGCGATACAAAGAGCCCCATGCCAAATGTTACAACAGGCTCAATAGGAATGTCAGAGGCTGAGGTTGACGCAGTTATAGCCTTCTTGCAGAACAAGGCCGGCGTTGAAGTCACAGTAAAGATACCAGTAGGCGCACCTCCTTCAGCGGAGGGGGGGGAGGCTGCTCCTGCAGCTCCTGCAAAGACGCCTGAAGAAGTGATAGCAAAATTCGGCTGTGGTGCGTGTCATAAGATAGGAAAGGAAGAAGGCGCCCTCGGACCGGACCTGACCCATATTGGCAAATCGAAGAATGAGGCCTATCTTAGAAGGGGTATCCTTGACCCTGAAGCCGAGATTGCAAAGAACTGTCCTGGTGCGCCTTGCTCCCCCGGCATGATGCCGGCTGATTTCGGGGCAAAGATGACAGGCTCTGAGTTGGAAATGCTGGTACAGTATTTAGTTAAATCTAAATAATAAATAAACCTAAAAAGAGGTAAAGAGATGAAGTTACCTAAGTTGTTACAGGCGGTTTTAGTTGTAGTTGGGGTTTATATAGGGTTTAAGCTGGTATTTAGCGTTGGACTCCATCAGCCAATACCATCCAGCCTTCTGACCATGTATATGTTCTTTGTGATTGTGGCTACGTTGCTTGTCACGACCGCAACTGAAGAGAGCGCAAAGGAAATGGCGGCGCCTATTAAGGCACTGGTGGAGGACCCAAGCAGAAAGACAATCAGGAATATAGTATTTGTAATTGTGCCACTTCTTGCAGCCTGGATGACATACGGCAAGTTGGCGCCAAGCTTCGAGGCGCCGGTTGAGCTTCGAACAATCCACCCTGCGCCGCCTTCAAACATGAAGGCTTATGGCAAGTCTTTCGACCTGGCAAAGCTTGAGAACCCCTTCAGGAAGTTTCAGAAGGAGGACCCGGAAAAGTTCAAGGCCCTTGTAAAGGAAGGTGGAAAGGTATATTACGAGAACTGTCATTACTGTCACGGTGATAAGCTGGATGGACAGGGACAATATGCCCAAGGGTTCAATCCTCTACCTCTGAACTTTCAGGATGTTGGAACAATAGCACAGTTGCAGGAATCGTTCCTGTTCTGGAGAATAGCGACAGGCGGACCGGGGCTTCCGAAAGAGGCTACTCCGTGGTTATCCGCTATGCCGGTCTGGAAGGACTTCCTGACAGAGGATGAGATTTGGAAGGTTATTCTATTCCTCTATGACTACACTGGACAGGCTCCCAGGTCATGGGCAGCACATTAATAAGAATATTTTTGCAAGTATTCTTGCTCTTTAAACCTCTTGGGACTCAAACACCAGAGGATAAAAAACGATCAGGACGGTCAAAATGAAAATGAGAACAAAGCTAGTATCACTGCTGTCAATTGCGTTCCTTGCCGTGCCGTTAACAAGCTATTCGGCCCAGGGGAACGCGGAAAACGGAAAAAAGATTTATGACAAGAGGTGCGTCTGGTGTCACGGTGAGGAGGGAGCAGGTGACGGTCCGGCTGCTGAGCGTGTAAATCCTGCACCAAGAGATTTTACCTCAGGGATGTACAAAATTAAGACCACCCCATTCGATGAGATAAGCCCAAAGGATGAGGACATCTTCAGGATGATCAGTGACGGTATGCCGGATTCTTCTATGCCGCTATGGAAAGATATGCTTTCCGAGCAGGAGAGATGGGACCTTGTGGCTTATTTGAAGAAATTTGCAGGCCTTGAAAATCCCAAGAAGGAGTTGGACTTCAGCAAGCAGGTGAAGACCTCCGCTGAGAGTATTGAACGGGGCAAGAAGCTGTTCCTGGATCGCTGTGCCGAATGTCATGGGGATTCAGGCAAGGGAGTCGCCATTAAAAAGCTTAAGGATGACCTTGGATTCAGGACATGGCCCAGGAACTTCACAAAACCATGGACATTCAGGGCGAGCAACGATCCAAAAGATATCTTTGCCCGTATGTCAGTAGGTATTCCTGGTACACAAATGCCGTCTTTCGCTGACCCAGCAAGTAAAAAGAAGCTTTCTGATGAAGAAAGATGGGATGTTGCAAATTATGTTGTTTCATTGAAAGACAGCACAAAGGAAGTTAAGCCTGAGAATACTGTTGTGAAGGCTTCCAGGATAGAGGGGGAACTTCCCTCAGACCCGAGCGACCCGAAGTGGATGGAGGCGGAGCCCTCCAGCTTCGTTCTGGTCCCTCAGATAATCGGACAGGAAAGATTCTTTACTCCCTCGAATGACAGTATCACGTCCAGGGCATATTATAATGACAAAGAGATTTCAATATTAATCGAATGGGATGACAGGACAGCAAGCACTCCCGGTGATCCAAAAGCTGCCGAGATAGCTGAAGGAGAGGTTTCCGCTGATGCGGTTGCCGTTCAATTCCCTGTTACGATTCCACTTGAGATGGAAAAACCCTACTTTGGTCATGGAGATGCAGCCTGGCCTGTTAATATCTGGTATTGGAACACCGGGGAAGCAGGGGCTTCGCAGGTTACCAAGCTGCTGAATGCAACCGGATTTGCCAAGAAGGATGAAAGGGATGCTGCTAAGGCCGGGTTGGTAACTAAAGGAGTTTATGATAAAGGAACCTGGCGTGTTGTTATGAAGAGGTCTCTTGTAACAGGTGAGAAAGATAAGGATATACAATTTGTCGAAGGAAGGTTTACTCCGATCGCATTTGCAGCATGGGATGGCACCAACGGCGAGAAGGGGTCTAAGCATACAATGACAACCTGGTACTGGATCCTCCTTAAACCAAAGGCGGGAATGAGTGTTTATTTTATTCCGCTCCTCGTGGCCGGTTTAGTGGTAGGAGCTGAGTTTTTGTGGCTCGCTAGCGCACGTAAGAAGAAAAGTTCTTGATAAGCTATTAGCCTTTTGGTATATTTATAAACAAAGGAGGTGTTTAATGAAGATATCAGTAGGTGTTGTTGTGTCGTTAGGTGCACTGCTTTTATTTGGAGGTGTTGCTTCATCTTCCATCGCCGAAGGGAAAACGAGCCTATCAATGCAGGCTAAGGAAAAGGCCATAGCGCATCAAGAAAAGGGTTCCACGTTTGATGATGAAGGTAATTTTGCAGCCGCTATAGAGGAGTTTAAGAAGTCCCTTGAATATGACTCTGAAGAGCCTAATACGCTCTTTAATCTCGGGATTGTCTATCTTAAGATAAATAAGCCCTCTGAAGCAGAAGAGGTATTTGAAAAACTCAGCAAGATTTTACCTAATGATAGCGAGGTGTTCAATTTACTCGGCATAGCTCACAGCGGAGCGGAGAAGAAGCAAGAAGCGATTGCGGCATGGGAAAGGTCTCTCGCTATACAGCCGGACCAGCAGAAGGTAAAAGACATGATCACGGAGATCAAGACTGTTGCGTCAAAAGGGACCAAGTAGGCGTATGTACGCGACTATGGTCGGTTAAGATCAGGAGTATAGGTATTGGCCCTCACTTTATGTTGCTGAGTGAGGGCTTTTATTTTTGTAACTACTCAGGTGGATAGTCTGTAGGTATTTAGGCAGATAGGGTGGACCTAATAGACTACAGTCTAAACAACCTGAGTAGCTATCTTTATTGTAAGGAGTAAATCCAATGTCAGATCTGTTAAAGCCGGGAAGAATCCACTGGAAACACTATTTCGCTGGCTTTGGTTTCATAACTATAATCCTTCAGCTTATAACAGGCCTGTATCTGATGTTCTTTTTCGACCCTACCCTGGAGGGCGCCTATAAAAGCATTCAATATATCTCCAATCAGCTCTTCATGGGAAGCCTGAGCAGGAATCTTCACCGTTGGATACCAGCCCTTTTGTTTGTGGCGGTCTTTGTTCATACCGTTCGATGTTTTCTCAGATGGGACTTCGAGAACAAGAATAAAAGGGTATTATGGTTAACTGGGGTACTCCTTCTTCTTCCAATATTTCTGTTTATGGTCACGGGTCTTATAGTGCCATGGGAATGGAAGGGTTACTTCTTTATGGAGATGATCCCCAATTATTTCGAACCCATCCCTTACATAGGGCAGACGCTGAAAGACTTTTTCCTTTTTTCATTTACAATCCCAAGATACTATGTCTTTCATGTTGTGCTTCTTCCGCTTATATCTATCGTCCTGATAGACTATCACATACTTGCAAAGCTCAGGAAAAGAGGGATATTCCGTTATCTGTTGACGCATTCCATTATCTCTCTGCCTTTTATAATACTACTCTTTGTGCTTGCCTGGAAGATGACCATTCCTAGCAATGACCCTATTGATGTGCCTATGCCTTTAGAAGGTCAGTGGGTCCCAGCCCCTGAATGGTACTTCCTTACGGTTTTGCTGCCATACATGTACATAAGGAGCGGCATCTGGATACCAATTCTTTCCTTTTTCTTACCCTTGGCGCTGTATTTTGGAGTGGCATTTATGCCTTATTATCTCAAAAACACCGCTGTAGATGAGGATGATGATGAAGATGTGGAATCCAAACCGAAACGTCATGTACATAACAGCAATGCATTGAAACGGTTTTGGCACAATCTGAACAACACCTCCCTCAGGAGGAAGATTATTAACGGGATTATCGTGACCATAATCACCTTTGTCTTTATTAGCCTAATTACCTGGGGGAATTACAACTCTCCGACACTGGGCTGTAATTCTTGTCATCATTTAGCTAATGGCGCAAGGATGGGGGTCCCGCCTCCCTCCTTCAAAGACAGGGCAAGTCTCCCTCATCTTAGTGAAAACGACTGGATGATGAAGCACTGGTATTATCCGACTGAGGTTTGGTAGGAAAAATAAGTGTAGAAAACCTATTGAGCCTCTTGCAAAATACCAAAAACGTCCCCTCCCCCTTGACGGGGGAGGGTCAGGGTGGGGGTGAAAGTGCCATTTTACGGGCACTTGAAAGTTCACCCACCCCCTAACCCCCTCCCGTCAAGGGAGGGGGAAAAGATTTTTGCAAGAGGCTCCTATTAAAAACGTTTTTGCATAGGAGGCTTTGAGAATGAAACGAGTTATGGCACTTTTTGGAATAGCGGTTCTGTGCATTTTTTTCGTGGCCTGTTCCAGCGGGACATCCAAGGCCAGGCAGGCGCTTGAGCAGTATATAGAAGCCATGAAAAAGAGTGACTTCCAGACTCTTTATGAATTGAACTCGGTTGCACAGAGAAAGGTTGCACTTATATCTAGAGGGGCAGAGGCTGACAGAGAAGCCAATCTTAAAAACAATTTTGAGGAATACAAAACCTTGTTTAATTCCATTCAAGGAAACGAGGTTAGCCATGCAGTATGGGCAGAGAAGCTCCTGTTCCCAACTGAGTCAAATTATACTATAACCAGCGTAACCGTTGAGGATGATACAGAGAGCAAGACAGCTGCTTTTAGAAATAGGATGATCGCCAGGGCGGAGGTAAAGGTCAGTTATCCGAACAGGGAGACAGCCCCGATATATGAAGAGAAACGAATTAAAGAGGCCACCTATGTGGCAATCCTGATAAGCGGAGAGGACGTAGTTCGGGGGATTCAGAATAAAAACATAGTAAGCGACTGGCTGTTCAAGAACATAAACATAAAAGAGGATGGGATAATTTACTGGCCGGCCTCGTAGCACTTATTTACCCTTTAAGGTTCCAACGACAAACAGGGCTACTCCAACCGCCAAAATCATTGGATAAAATAAATCAACAGAAAATCCTCCCCTCCAGCTAAGCATCAGGTTTAGGCTGGAAAGAAGGACCAGCGACATGCCGAAGACCTTAAGGCCGACACCTTTTTTTCCCTTGATTTCTTCTTCCATAATAACCTTTAACCTAAATACGGCAGTTGGACGCAGATGAACGCTGAAAAAACAGATAAAATCAATAACATCCCTTCTTTAAATACTTCACCCAAAAGGTTAAATGCCTGCTTTTAGTAACTTATTGAAAATCAGTATAAATCTGCGCAGATCAGCGTCCAAATGCTTTTTTTAGGTTTAACTCATGTAGCTATTCTTTATACCTTTTTAGCCACTTTGGGCTGATAAATACAGTAAGGCTCCTCTGCGAGATAACTTCCCTTATCATAAAAGGCCCTGGCCCTGCATCCAAGGCAGACCTTTTTATACTCACAGATACCGCACTTACCTTCCAGATTTTCAGGGTCGCGGAGCTTCTTGAATACCTCGGCGTTCTCCCAGACATCTTTGAACCTCTGCTTCCTTATATTACCGGCCTCAACAGGGAGATACCCGCAAGGGAAGACCTCTCCCTTATGCGACACAAAGCAGACTGCTGAGCCTGCAAGGCAACCTTTGGTCATTGCGGCCATCCCGTGGGTCTGAGGAGTTATATGGATCCCCTCCTCCTTTGCCCTCTGGCGCATAATACGGAAATAGTGAGGGGCGCAGGTGGCCTTGGTCTGTATCCTCTTCTCCTTTGATATGTCGTAGAACCAGTTGAGTATCTCCTCGTACTTCTCCGGCTCAAGCATTTGATCTTGGGCTATCTGCACACCACAGCCTACAGGGACCAGCATAAAGATATGAAGGGCAATGGCATCCAGATCCTGGGCCATTTTATATATCTCCTTCACCTGATGGACGTTGTGCTTTGCAATGGTAGAGTTTATCTGCACCTCCATCCCGAGGGAACGGAGGTTCTTGATCCCGCGAACGGCCGCATCAAAGGAGCCTGGAAGCTTTCTGAAATCATCGTGCGTCCTGGCATCCGCCCCGTCAAGGGAGATCGATACCCGTTCGATCCCTGCATCAACTATCCTTCTGGCCATTGCCTCGTCTACAAGAGTTCCATTGGTGGCCAGTGCCAGGGTAAGTCCCTGCTTCTTTGCATGTTTTGCTATCTCAAATATATCAGGCCTGAACAGAGGCTCCCCGCCGGAAAGGACAAGGATAGTTCCATCTCCCACCTCTGCAATCTGCTCTACAAGCCTGAGCGACTCCTCTGTTGTCAGGTCGTCTTTCATCAGCTCCTGGCTTACATCAAGCCTGCGGCAGTGGACGCACTCAAGGTTGCAACCTCCGGTCGTCTCCCAGAACACAAGGCGGAGCTGGTTCCCCTTGTTCTGCATGAACTGGTGAGCGTGCTGATGCCCTCCCCCGCTGTCCTTGATCTTATGATAGACATCTTTTATGGTCCCACCCGGATGCCCACCCTGTGAATGTGGATGTTTATTCATAAATTATCTCCTCTGATTTTCACTTCTGGCCACCGGTCACTGGCCGCATACCTCCGCCAGATACCCTCTTCCTCATCTCTTCCATCATCTCCGGGGTTATACTCGACAATCCCTTTGTCCTCGCATACTGCTCAATCCCCTTTTTGACCATGCTGCGCAGGAAGACCGGGACATTTTTAAGCCTTTCAGCAGCCGCGTCTTCCCAGACAATCTCGGCAACGGCCTTCTTTCCTGCCTTCTTCCCTTCTTCGGGCTTGTACTCGCACCACGGATCTTCGCCCATCAGGTCTCCGCTTGCAGCAAGGGCCCTCGCCCTGCAACCTCCGCATACATCGCTGAACTCGCAGTCCGCACATCTCCCGACATAAGAGGGGTTTCTGAGCATATGGAATACGCCGGAGTTCAGCCATATTTCGCTTAAGCTCTTCTTTCTAACATTACCAGCAACCGTAGGCATATAAGGACATGGGGTCACATCCCCATCCGGGGTAATTCTGAAATAAAAGGTCCCTGCAATACAACCGCTTGTAGCCCCTTTCATCACAGGGGATTCAGGGTCCCTCTGCTGCACTACCCGCAGGAAATGAGGCGCACACCTTCCCCTCACCATCATCTTTCCTGCATACTTTTTGTCCAGGTCTGCAAGCTGTATCAGCACCTTCTCATATTGCTGGGGGGTTATATCGGTCATCTCCTGCCCCCGGCCTGTACATACAAGGAAGAAGACATTCATCGCTTTTGCCCCTTTTTCATAGGCAAATTCAACAATGGACTCAACTTCATCGCAGTTGTCCTTTGTAACAGAGAGCTGAAACTGGAACTCAATGCCCTGCTTCTTGAGGAGTTCCGCCCCTTTTAGCGTCTTCTCCCACGCGCCATTAAGTCCCCTGAAGGCGTCATGGGATGAAGGAGATAGAGAATCTATGCTAAGTCCCACCCCTTTCACACCCTTCTCTTTTAACCTTGAAACAATCTCATCTGTAAGGAGGATCCCGTTTGTACCGAGGACGACTGATAATCCCCTTTCTGTGGCATGACCCGCAAGGTCAAATACATCCGCTCTGGTAAGAGGTTCGCCACCTGTAAGTATAAGCATGGCGCCTGGGGCGAGGAGTGCTATATCATCAATTAATTTTAAACTCTCAGCGGTAGAAAGCTCTCCCTTGTCGCTTTCAAGCTCTGAGGCGTCGAGGTAACAGTGTCCGCATCGCAGATTGCAGCGTTTTGTCATGTTCCATGAAATCAAAAATGGGGTAAAATCTGTCATAGTATTAAATTTTCGGCAAAGTAAAAAGCTCCAGATGCAACACAGCATATGGATTTGTTACTTCGCAGACATCATCATCTCCCGTGCTTTTCTTATGTAGTCTGCCGTTACTTCTGCATAACCCCTCTTCACAGCAAAGTCCTCCACCATATTCCTTACCATCCCCCTTGCCATAGGAGGTATCCGGTTAAGAAGCTCCTCAGCCTCTGCCGTCCAGGGGATACTTTTCCTGGTTTCTTCTTTCACTGCCGGCGGCCTCGCTTCCCTGCTCACAATGAGGACATTGCATGAGGCAGACCTGACACAATTTTCGGTATTGCTCCCTATATCAAGGCCTTGGGCTGCATGGACCCCTACCCTTCCCATCACCAGCAACGCCGGTCTCTCTTTCTCTACATACTTCAATATCTGGTCATAAGGCTTCCCTGTCAAAAGGGTCGTCTTTATCGTAACTCCCTCCCCTTTTGCCATCTCGGCTGCCCTGTCAAGGTGGTCCTGGTAAATCTTTGCAAGTCCTTTGTCTATTATATCCTCGTGGAGCTTCTCCTGCTCCTTGAACTTGAATATCTTCCCCGCCTCCTCTGAAAGGACACCGGCAATGCTCTTGAAGGCGACATAATGATAATGCGGGTCAAAGGCTGCTATCGCCTCCACTTGCGCACCGGTGAACCTGGAGATCGCAATTGCGGAAAGGAGACCTGCAAAGGAGTTAAGGCTCCCGTCGATTGCAACCATATATCTGCCGTCAAGACGCCCGTCCCTCACAACCATCATGTCCCGGTTGATGCGCCTCATGACCCTTTCACAGACACTGCCGATTGTGCTGGCGCCTACAACGCCAAGACCAAGGGCGCCCATCATCACAAGTTCGTAACCGTTGCCCTGGACGTCCTTCACAATCTCAAGATAGTTTTTTCCCTCCTGTATATGCCTGCTATAAGGAATGCCGGCCTCGGTGCATTTCTTTTCAAAGGCATCAAGGTAGGAATCAGAGATAACCTTTAAACCCTTTGTAATAAGGTCGTCATGGATGTCCCTCTGCCTCTGGAGCTCATTCTCTTCCTGATATTTGGGTGGAAGGCCGCTCTCCATCTGCCTGAACCTGTCATCATGCAGCCTTGCTGCATATACATGGGAGAATGTAAGGGTAGAACCAAAACCCTTGGCCATCCTGAGACCCAGTTCTGCTGCTGAATTTGAATAATCCGAATTATCCAGCGGTATTAGTATGCTTTTATACATTTGCTCTCCTTACTCCTCCTTTTCTATCTCTGTCGCCGTCCATATACCGTCCGGCTTTACAAGCCGCTTCAGCCTGACCTTAAAGTTACCGTCCTTTGTATTTACAAATACTATGGCATTGGCGC